>OHKB01000066.1_pt1 | contig 71282 bp, 73 predicted proteins | sample 1568741 | NCBI WGS metagenome assembly OHKB01 (sample SAMEA3879575, study PRJEB24766) | human gut metagenome | biome: human-associated habitat; feature: feces | place: USA | collected 1985/1987
GGTTCTTTTTCACTCCCCTCCCGGGGTGCTTTTCACCTTTCCTTCACAGTACTATACGCTATCGGTCACTGGGTAGTATTTAGGGTTGGAGGGTGGTCCCCCCATCTTCCGACCAGGTTTCACGTGTCTGGCCGTACTCTGGAATCTGCGCAGCTCTCTCCGTTTTCACCTACGTGGTTCTCACACTCTCTGACCGGCCTTCCCATGCCGTTCGGTTAACAGATTAAGTCCTAAAAGCAGTCCGTACCCCGGAAGTATTTCTACTCCCGGTTTGCCCTCTTCCGCGTTCGCTCGCCACTACTTACGGAATCTCGTTTGATGTCTCTTCCTCGCCCTACTTAGATGTTTCAGTTCAGGCGGTTCCCCCGATGCACCTATTTTGAATTTCAGTGCAACGTACTTGAGTATGAACTCAAGTGAGTTTCCTCATTCAGAAATCTCCGGATCAATGCTTATTTGCAGCTCCCCGAAGCTTATCGCAGCTTATCACGTCTTTCATCGGCTCCCAGTGCCAAGGCATTCGCCCTGCGCCCTTGTTCGCTTGACCATATCAAACTATTCTCTCTCGAGAATGGCTTGTATCCTCTTGATTCTCTCTTGCCAACGAAGATTATTGTTACCCTTCCTTTTGAAATTGTAATATTTCTTAAAAAGAACTTACTATAATCTTTGTTTCGCAGTTATTATTCAGTTTTCAAGGTACGTCTTTGAGTTCCCTTTTCAGGGCCCTCAAAATCGAACAATATCTAATCAACTTGTCTCTATCACCTGTTCCAAGAACGAATCATCTTCGATGTTTCGTTCTTGCCTGACTCCTTAGAAAGGAGGTGATCCAGCCGCAGGTTCTCCTACGGCTACCTTGTTACGACTTCACCCCAATCACCAGTTTTACCTTCGGCGGCGTCCTCCTTGCGGTTAGACTACCGACTTCGGGTCCCCCCGGCTCTCATGGTGTGACGGGCGGTGTGTACAAGGCCCGGGAACGTATTCACCGTGGCATGCTGATCCACGATTACTAGCAATTCCGACTTCGTGCAGGCGAGTTGCAGCCTGCAGTCCGAACTGGGACGTTGTTTCTGAGTTTTGCTCCACCTCGCGGTCTTGCTTCTCTTTGTTTAACGCCATTGTAGTACGTGTGTAGCCCAAGTCATAAAGGGCATGATGATTTGACGTCATCCCCACCTTCCTCCGTTTTGTCAACGGCAGTCTGGCCAGAGTCCTCTTGCGTAGTAACTGACCATAAGGGTTGCGCTCGTTGCGGGACTTAACCCAACATCTCACGACACGAGCTGACGACAACCATGCACCACCTGTCTCCTTGCTCCGAAGAGAAAACATATTTCTATGTTCGTCAAGGGATGTCAAGACTTGGTAAGGTTCTTCGCGTTGCGTCGAATTAAACCACATACTCCACTGCTTGTGCGGGCCCCCGTCAATTCCTTTGAGTTTCAACCTTGCGGTCGTACTCCCCAGGTGGATTACTTATTGTGTTAACTGCGGCACTGAAGGGGTCAATCCTCCAACACCTAGTAATCATCGTTTACGGTGTGGACTACCAGGGTATCTAATCCTGTTTGCTACCCACACTTTCGAGCCTCAGCGTCAGTTGGTGCCCAGTAGGCCGCCTTCGCCACTGGTGTTCCTCCCGATATCTACGCATTCCACCGCTACACCGGGAATTCCGCCTACCTCTGCACTACTCAAGAAAAACAGTTTTGAAAGCAGTTTATGGGTTGAGCCCATAGATTTCACTTCCAACTTGTCTTCCCGCCTGCGCTCCCTTTACACCCAGTAATTCCGGACAACGCTTGTGACCTACGTTTTACCGCGGCTGCTGGCACGTAGTTAGCCGTCACTTCCTTGTTGAGTACCGTCATTATCTTCCTCAACAACAGGAGTTTACAATCCGAAGACCTTCTTCCTCCACGCGGCGTCGCTGCATCAGGGTTTCCCCCATTGTGCAATATTCCCCACTGCTGCCTCCCGTAGGAGTCTGGGCCGTGTCTCAGTCCCAATGTGGCCGTTCAACCTCTCAGTCCGGCTACCGATCGTCGCCTTGGTGGGCCGTTACCTCACCAACTAGCTAATCGGACGCGAGGCCATCTCAAAGCGGATTGCTCCTTTTCCCTCAGGTCGATGCCGACCCGTGGGCTTATGCGGTATTAGCAGTCGTTTCCAACTGTTGTCCCCCTCTTTGAGGCAGGTTCCTCACGCGTTACTCACCCGTTCGCCACTCGATCGAAGAAGCAAGCTCCTTCTCTCTCGTTCGACTTGCATGTGTTAGGCGCGCCGCCAGCGTTCGTCCTGAGCCAGGATCAAACTCTTTATTAAATGATATTTATCACTTAAAAAGTGTTAAATCTCTCTTCGCTCAGCACGCAATCGCTTGCGTCCTGTGTGAATTACTTTGTTTGGAATTGTTTAACGTGTTTTTCCAACACGAAAATAGGTTCCGTTACAAGTTTTTCGATATTGTTCAATTTTCAAGGTCCTGTAGCGCCTCAGCCAAGCGGCTGACAGCTTAATTATTTTACCACAGAAGCGGTTTTTTGTCAAGCTTTATTTTTTCGAAGTTTTTCGTTTCTTACCGAACTTGGAGCGTCTCGAAAGTCTCTCGCATTCCTGCCGGACTTTCTCGCGTCTATTGGTTCTTTTCGCTTTACTTCTAGCTGAGACTTGGAAGTCATTCTTTTGTCTCAGCGCTTGGCGCTCAAGTATAATACCACATCACCGCCCGGATGTCAACACTTTTTTACTTCTTTTTTCAAGTTTTTTCGCGCTGACTGAAATTGGCTTCATCTCCTTGTATTTTTCAGACGCAAAACCATACCATCTTTATATAGGTATCGCAGCCGCGGGACGCAAAAGGGCATAAAAAATCCCCCAAGAGACGTTTCCTGCTCGTCTATCGGGGGACTTTCGAAAGACATCATCACTCAAATCTGTTCCGGCGACTAAAAAAAGAGGAACCACAATACTCATAGACAAAGTAAAGGCAATTCCTCAAAATGCAACTGGCTACCATTTTACAGGCCCTTTAGCTTTGCGTCATAGCTTTTCAACTATTTTGCTAAATATTCTATTCGCAAACTCTTTTTTGAGTCGATCAGATTTAACTGATTTTCCAGCGCTCATGCGCCTTCATCTCTCTAGAAACAATATACCATACTCCCTTAGCTCTGTCAATGGTAAATTTTAGAATTTTTATTATTTTCTGGCTGTAACACAAAAAAGGAGGGCAGCCCTTTCGAGCTGCCCTCCAGAAACCTATTTCTCAGCCGATCACTGAGCAGCCTTTGCTGCCTCGATCTGCTTGATGAGTTCGGGAACGACCTTGAACAGGTCGCCAACGATGCCGTAGTCAGCCACGCCGAAGATGGGGGCGGACTCGTTCTTGTTGACGGCGATGATGCACTCGGAATCCTGCATACCTGCGGTGTGCTGGATCGCACCGGAGATGCCCAGAGCCACATAGATCTTGGGGTGGACGGTCTTACCGGTCTGACCCACCTGATGGTCAGCGGTCATCCAGCCTGCGTCGGTGACGGCACGGGATGCGCCGACAACGCCGCCGCCCAGAGCTGCAGCCAGCTGCTCAGCCAGCTCAATGCCCTTGTTGACGTCCTTGCTGATGCCACGGCCCACAGAGACGATGACGTCTGCACCGATGAGATCGACCAGCTTCTCAGCTGCCTTCTCAACGCTCAGAACCTCGGTCTTCACATCGTCAGCAGTCAGGCTGAATGCGGGCTTCACGATCTGGCAGGCATCTGCCTTGGCCTGATCGAAGGGAGCCTTCTTCATGACGCCGGGACGGACGGTGGACATCTGAGGACGGAAACGGGGGCAGATGATGGTAGCCATCAGATGGCCGCCGAATGCGGGACGGGTCATCTTCAGGTTGCGATCCTCATAATCGAACTTCTGCTTGGACAGGTCGATGGTGGAGCTTTCCTTCAGGAACTCGACGTACTTTGCAGTGTCGATGTCCAGATGGGTCGCATCAGCGGTCAGGCCGGTGTGCAGACGAGCTGCGCAGCGGGGGCCAAGGTCACGGCCGATGTTGGTAGCACCGATCAGCAGGACCTCAGGCTTATACTCGTTGACCATGTCGCAGACGACCTTAGCGTATGCGTCAGTGGTGTAATCCTTCAGCAGGGGGCTTTCGCAGACCAGGACCTTATCGGCACCATAGCCGCCCAGCTCCTTTGCGATGCCTTCCACGTTGTCGCCCAGCAGCAGGCCGGTGACTTCGCAGCCCAGCTCGTCAGCCAGCTTGCGGGCCTCGCTGACCAGCTCAAAATCAGTGGACATCAGTGCGCCCTGGCGCTGCTCGCAGAAGACCCAGACGCCCTTGTATTCGTTAAAATCAGCCATTGTAATCCTATGCTCCTTTCATCAGATCAGGTGCTTCTTGGCCAGGATACCAGCCAGCTGTGCAGCGGTATCGTCGCCAGTCAGCATAGTGCCTGCGCCCTTCTGCGGAGGAGTGAAGGACTTGAAGACATTCGTCGGAGAACCCTTCAGACCGATGGTATCGACCTCGATCAGCGGATCGTCCTTCAGTGCATTGTAATCGAACACTTCCATCGGCTTGTCGTAGCAGGTGAAGATGCCGTTGACGCTCATATAACGAGGCTGGTTCAGCTCCTTGATGCAGGTCAGCAGGCAGGGAGTCTGCACCTTGACCATCATGTAGCCGTCTTCCAGCATACGCTTGACGGTAAGGGTGTTGCCATCCTTCTGGATGTCTGCAACATAGGTCACCTGAGGCAGGTGCAGCTTCTCAGCGATCTGAGGGCCGACCTGTGCGGTATCGCCATCGATTGCCTGACGGCCGCAGAACACGACGTCCTCGGGGCCGACACCGATCTTGTTGACCGCAGCAGCGAGGATCTGGCTGGTTGCGAAGGTATCAGAACCGCCGAACTCGCGGCCGGACACCAGAACAGCCTTGTCAGCGCCGCGGGCCAGCAGCTCACGCAGCATACCCTCGGCCGGCGGGGGACCCATGGTGACGACGACGACTTCACAGCCGGTCTCGTCCTTCAGCTTCAGGGCGGCCTCCAGAGCGTTCAGGTCATCGGGGTTGGTAATGGTTGCCATAGAGGCACGGTCCAGAGTACCGTCCGCCTTGACGGCCACCTTACCGGAGGTATCAGGAACCTGCTTTACACAAACGATTGCTTTCATTGTAAATCTTGCCTCCCTTACTTCAGCAGCGCGCCGGAAATGACCATCATCTGCACTTCGCTGGTGCCCTCGTAGATCTCAGTGATCTTGGCATCGCGCATCATGCGCTCGATGGGGTAATCACGGGTGTAGCCGTAGCCACCGAACAGCTGCAGGCAGCGGCGGGTGACATCGCTGGCGGTGCGGGCTGCGATCAGCTTAGCCTCAGCAGCCTCGACGCTGTAGCGGACCTTTGCGCCATTCATTGCTTCCTGCTTCTTCAGAGCAGCAGCGTAGACCAGATACTTTGCAGCCTCGATGCGGGCCTTCATCTCAGCCAGCTCGAACTGGGTGTTCTGGAAAGCGGAAATGCTGCGGCCAAACTGCTTGCGCTCCTTGACGTAAGCGACAGTCTCCTGCAGAGCGCCCTCGGCGATGCCCAGAGCCTGAGAGGCGATGCCGATACGGCCGCCGTCCAGAGTGGCCATAGCCAGCTGGAAGCCCTTGCCACGGATGCCCAGCATACGGTCCTTCGGGATGCGGCAGTCCTCAAAGATCAGCTCGCAGGTGGAAGAGCCACGGATGCCCATCTTGTCCTCAGCCTTGCCGACGGAGAAGCCCGGGTCGGTGCGCTCCACGATGAAGGCGGAGCACAGCTTGGTGGGACGGCCCTTCTTGTCGGGCACGACGTCGGTGACAGCGATGACGATGAAGACATCAGCAAAGCCGGCATTGGTGATGAAGATCTTGGAGCCGTTCAGCACCCAGTAATCGCCATCTTCCTTTGCGATGGTCTGCTGGCCCTGAGCGTCGGTGCCAGCGCCCGGCTCGGTCAGGCCGAAAGCGCCCAGCCACTCGCCGCTGCACAGCTTGGGCAGGTACTTTGCCTTCTGCTCGGGGGTGCCGTTCTCGTAGATGGGGGCTGCGCACAGGCTGGTGTGTGCGGAAACGATAACACCGGTGGTGCCGCAGACCTTGCTCAGCTCCTCAACTGCCATGACGTAAGACAGGACATCGCCGCCTGCGCCGCCAACGGAAGTGGGGAAGTAAATGCCCATCATGCCCAGCTTGCCCATCTTCTCGACGGTCTCCTTGGGGAAATACTCTTCGGCATCAACTTTCTTTGCCAGAGGCTTAACTTCGTTTTCAGCAAACTCGCGGTACATCTTCTGCACCATCTGCTGCTGCTTGGACAGAGTAAAATCCATCGCTATATCCTCCTAACGGATGTTTTTCTTTCAGCACAGGGCAGCTGCACGCTTGTCCTGTGCAAACAAATTCCTCCCGGCCGCTTTTTGAGGGCGACCGAGAGAAATTTCAAACTAAATTACAGCTCGTCCACCGGGGTCTTGGTGCGGTCTGCGTTGTAAACGTAGAAGCCCTTGCCGCTCTTGCAGCCCAGATTGCCGCCGCGGACCATCTTGCGGATCAGCGGGCAGGCACGATACTTGCTGTCGCCGGTCTCCTTGTACAGGACGTCCATGATAGCGAGGCAGATGTCCAGACCAATGAAGTCGCCCAGCTCCAGGGGGCCCATCGGGTGGTTAGCACCCAGCTTCATAGCTGTGTCGATGCCGGCGATGTTGGAGACGCCCTCCATCTTGATGAAGGCAGCCTCATTGATCATCGGGATCAGGATGCGGTTGACGACGAAGCCGGCAGCCTCGTTGACCTGCACGGGGTTCTTGCCGATGGCGACGGAGATCTCCTTGATCTTCTCAACGGTCTCAGCAGGAGTGTTGCAGCCAGCGATGACCTCGATGAGCTTCATGCGGTCAGCGGGGTTGAAGAAGTGCATACCGATCATGGGACGGGACAGGCCCTTGCCGATCTCGGTGATGGACAGAGAAGAGGTGTTGGAAGCAAAGATGCACTCGGGCTTGCAGATCTTATCCAGCTCGCCGAAAGTGGTCTGCTTGACCTTCATATCCTCGAAAGCAGCCTCAACGATGAGGTCGCAGTCAGCGCACAGGTCTTCCTTCAGGCCCGGGGTGATGGCGGCGACGATAGCGTCGACCTTCTCCTGCGTCATCTTGCCCTTAGCCACCAGCTTGTCGTAGCCCTTCTTGATCTTTGCCAGACCATTCTCAGCCCACTCCTGCTTGATGTCGCAGAGTGCAACAGTGTTGCCCTCGACCTGAGCAAATGCCTTTGCGATGCCCTGGCCCATAGTGCCAGCGCCGATAACACCGATCTTCATGGGAAATCTCTCCTTTATTATGTAATGTATATCCTCTCCGCCGCCTCCCCTTTCCGGGGAGGCTTTGCAGAGGTGGTTGGTTTTAGTTGTTGGTGAACACAGCCTTGGGCTTCGGTTTCTCACGGCTCAGGAAGCAGGCCATGCCTTCCTTCTGGTCGTGGGTCTCGAAGCAGTCGCCGAAGAGCTTCTCTTCGACTTCGACAGCCTTCTCGATGGGGAGGCTGATGCCGTCATTGATGGCCTTCTTGCAGTTGCGCACCGCGATGGGGGCGTTCTTGGCGATCTTGCCTGCCAGCTTCAGGACATTCTCCATCAGCTCAGCCTGCGGATACACTGCGTTGACCAGACCGATGCGGTATGCCTCGTCTGCCTTGATGTTCAGTGCAGAGTAGACCAGCTGCTTTGCCATGCCCATGCCCACCAGACGGGCCAGACGCTGGGTGCCGCCGAAGCCCGGGGTGATGCCCAGACCGACTTCCGGCTGACCGAACACAGCGTTGTCGGAGCAGATGCGGATGTCGCAGCTCATAGCCAGCTCATTGCCGCCGCCCAGTGCGAAGCCGTTGACGGCTGCGATGACGGGGATGGGGAAGCTCTCGATCATCAGGAACACATCATTGCCCAGCTTGCCGAAAGCCTCGCCCTCGGCCTTGGTCATGGTGCTCATGGAGCCGATGTCAGCGCCTGCCACGAAGCTCTTGTCGCCTTCGCCGGTCAGAACGATGCAGCGGATGGTCTCCTGATCGACTGCCTCGAAAGCAGCCTTCAGGTCAGCCAGAACCTCGGGGTTCAGGGCGTTCAGTGCCTTCGGGCGGTCGATGGTGATGATCTCGACAGCGCCCTGCACCTCGGTTTTTACAAATGCCATTGTGAAAACCTCCAATCAGGTTATATCTTACTCAAATCAGCCCCCGGACAGGGGGACAGGTCTCCGGTCCTGCCCCTTGTCCGGGCGGTATCAATATCCGGAGTGACCCTTCAAAGGGAACTTAGTCCATCTCGACGATGGTTGCGCAGCCCATGCCGCCGCCGATGCACAGGGTAGCCAGACCCTTCTTTGCACCACGATGCTTCATAGCATACAGCAGGGTGACGAGGATACGAGCGCCGGAAGCGCCGACCGGGTGGCCCAGAGCGATGGCGCCGCCGTTGACGTTCAGCTTGTCCTTGTTAAAGCCCAGAGCCTCGCCGACTGCGATGGACTGAGCTGCGAATGCCTCGTTGGCCTCGATCAGATCCATATCATCAACGGTCAGGCCGGTCTTTGCCATGACCTTCTTGGTGGCAGCGATGGGGCCGAGACCCATGACCTCAGGCTCGACGCCTGCCAGAGCACCTGCGACCCAAGTAGCCAGAGGCTTGATGCCCAGCTCCTTAGCCTTCTCCTCGCTCATGACAACCAGAGCAGCAGCGCCATCGTTGATTGCAGAAGAGTTGCCAGCGGTCACGATGCCGTCCTTAGTGAAGGCGGGCTTCAGGGTGCCCAGCTTCTCGACCGGGGTCAGACGGGGGCCTTCATCGGTATCGAACACGGTGTCGCCCTTCTTGCCCTTGATGACGACAGGAACGATCTCGTCCTTGAATGCGCCGTCCTTGATGGCCTTGTCAGCCTTGATCTGGCTGTTGTAGGAGAACTCATCCAGCTGCTCACGGGTGATGGGGCTGTAGCCGTACTTCTTCTGATAGGTCTCGTTGCTGCAGACATTCTCAGCGGTCATGCCCATGTGCTTGTTGAAGCCGCAGGCATCCCACAGTGCATCGTTGACCATGGTATCGACCAGCTCGCTCTTGCCCATGGGAGAACCCATGCGGTAGCCGTAGCGAGCCTTCTGCAGGGCGAAGGGAGCCATATCCATGTTCTCCATGCCGCCTGCGACCACGATGTCAGCATCGCCGGCCTCGATCATCTGAGCAGCCATGTTGACACAGTTCAGACCAGAGCCGCAGACCACGTTGACGGTGACAGCGGGGGTCTCGATGGGCAGGCCAGCCTTCAGGGAAGCCTGACGGGCGACGTTCTGGCCCAGACCAGCCTGAATGACGCAGCCCATGTAAACATGATCGACCTGCTCAGGCTTCACGTTTGCACGGTTCAGAGCTTCCTTGATGACGATGGAGCCAAGCTCAGCAGCAGGGACGTTTGCCAGAGTGCCGCCAAACTTACCAATAGCGGTACGGCAGGCAGATGCGATAACAATTTTTTTCATGTTAATAGCCTCCTGAAATGTGTATATTTACGGGGTTTTTGTAAAACGATCTATCAAAAGGCCCGAGAGCCTTTCTGCATGATAAAAGGGATCAGATGGTCTTTCCTTCCGCCTGAAGCTGCTCCACTTTCGCGTGGATGGCCGCTTCTACGTTGGGCGTCACGAACTTGGAGATGTTGCTGCCGTAGCGGGCAGCCTCCTTGACGATGGTGGAGGAAAGGTAGCTCCACTTGATGCTGGTGGCGAGGAACATGGTCTCGATGCCGGGCATCAGTGCGTGGTTGGTCTGCGCCAGCTGGATCTCGTTTTCGAAATCCGTCACGGCCCGCAGGCCCCGCACCATCACCGAGGCGTGGCGCTTCTTGGCGAACTCCACGGTCAGGCCGTCAAAGCTCTCCACCGTCACGTTCGGGATGTCCTTGCAGCACTCCTGCAGCAGCGCCACCCGCTCCTCTACGGTGAACAGGGGGTTCTTCGCGCTGTTGATGAGCACTGCCACGATGAGGTGGTCGTTGATCTTCGCTGCCCGCTTGATGATGTCGAGATGTCCTCTCGTGACCGGGTCGAAGGACCCGGGGTAAACTGCTGTTGCCATCGGTATGGTCTCCTTTATCGCCGCGCTTTGGAAAAGCGCAATTTGGTGTTGCCATGATAGCACTTTTCAGTTCCCGCTTCAAGTATCGAGGCATACGCCCCTCGCAACATCGTTAATTTTTAGTCAATTAACGTCACACTGGGGCGCTTTGTCTTGGTACACATTAAGTAAACCATATTGTCAAAATTTTATCAAGTCTTTTTTCGAAAAAATTTGTTTTTGTCGTACCAAATTATCCCCACAAATTGCTAAGATTTTTAGTCACCTTGTCCGTATGGCTATTTTTTACGAAAGGGGGCTTGATTCTGCTCTTTGTTAATGTTATAACTAAGTTGAGCAGGTCTGCCTCTGCCGGAGGCATCCGTCCTGCTGTTTCCAAGGATACCGCCGGGATGTGATAAGCCGGTGTCAAAACTGGAAACGAACGGTAAATTTCCGGCAAAGATCTTTGTTCCGCAGGAATGTAAATGGTAAATTTACAATTCTTTTATGTTATTATAGGAGAGGATGGTTTATAATGGATTTTAAGGAAATGTACGCGCAGAAAAAGATGACCGCCGAGCAGGCTGCCGCGCTGGTCAAGAGCGGCGACTGGGTGGACTACGGCTGGTGTGTCAACACCCCTGTGGCCGTGGACGCCGCCCTTGCAAAGCGCCTGCCGGAGCTGGAGAATGTCAACTTCCGCGGCGGCATCCTGATGTGGGTGCCCGAGATCTTCCAGATCGACGATCCTGCTGCCCACATGACCTGGAACAGCTGGCATATGGGCGGTATCGAGCGCAAGGCCATCGCACAGGGCTTTTCGTTCTACTCCCCCATCCGGTATTCTGAGCTTCCCCGCTATTACCGCGAAAGCCCCGACCCGCTGGATGTCGCCGTCTTTCAGGTGACGCCGATGGACGAGCACGGCTACTTCAACTTCGGCCCCAGCGCTTCTCATCTGGGCGCTGTCTGCGAAAAGGCCAAGAAGATCATCGTCGAAGTCAACACCAATATGCCCCGCTGCCTCGGCGGCATGGAGAACTGCGTCCACATCTCCCGGGTCACCGGCATCGTGGAGGGCAGCAACCCGCCCATTGGCCAGATGGCCGCTGCCGGCCCCGCTTCTGAGGTCGATCTGAAGGTCGCAAATCTCGTCGTGCCCCAGATCCCCAATGGTGCCTGCCTGCAGCTGGGCATCGGCGGTATGCCCAACGCCATCGGCAGCCTCATCGCCCAGAGCGACCTGAAGGACCTCGGCGTCCACACGGAGATGTACGTCGATGCCTTTGTGGACATCGCCAAGGCCGGCAAGATCACCGGCGCACACAAGCAGCTGGACAAGGGCCGTCAGGTCTACGCCTTCGGTGCCGGCACCCAGAAGATGTACGACTACCTCAACAACAACCCCGAGTGTATGTCCGCCCCCGTCGATTACACCAACGACATCCGCAGCATCTCCGCACTGGACAACTTTATCTCCATCAACAATGCGGTGGACATCGACCTGTTTGGTCAGGTGAACGCGGAGAGCGCCGGTATCAAGCACATCTCCGGTGCAGGCGGCCAGCTGGACTTCGTGCTGGGTGCCTACCTCTCCAAGGGCGGCAAGAGCTTCATCTGCCTGTCCTCCACCTTCTTTAATAAAAAGACCGGCCAGCTGGAGAGCCGCATCCGTCCCACGCTGGAAAATGGCAGCATCATCACCGACACCCGCGCCAACCTGCATTATCTCTGCACCGAGTACGGCTGCGTCAACCTCAAGGGCCTGACCACTTGGGAGAAGGCTGAGGCCCTCATCAACGTGGCACACCCCGACTTCCGTGAGCAGCTCATCAAAGAAGCCGAGAAGATGCACATCTGGCGCCGCAGCAACAAAATCTAAACATCGCCGTATCGGCTCCTGCCGTCTGCGGCAGGAATGGAGTCTCACATGATGGACAAAAAACCGCACATCAAGCCCTACATCTACGGAATGTTGGCGGGCTTTGGTGCGATAAGCCTGAGCATCCTCTTTTTCTTCTTCATCTACCGCTTCGACGGCTTCGGCGACGCCGTCTCCACCATGACCGGCATCCTGATGCCCTTCATCTATGGTGCGGTCATCGCCTACCTGCTCAAGCCGGTGTGCAACACCATCGAGAACTTTCTGCACCGCATTTTCCCCCAGAAGATGCACGGTCTGGCCAATATGCTGGCCATCGCGGCCACCCTGCTCTTCGGCATTCTGGTGGTCTACGCGCTGGTGATGATGGTGGTACCGCAGGTCATCTCCAGCGTCACCTCCCTCTACTACACGGCCCAGACCAGCATCGCCCGCTTCATGCGGTGGATCAACACGCAGGACGTCTTTCTGGACAATGCGACCCTGATGGGCTACTTCAACGACGCTTACGATGCCATCACGAGCAATCTGGCCTCTCTGCGCACCACCCTGCTGCCCTCTCTCCAGAACTTGCAGGGCATCCTGAGCAGCGTGGGCGTGGGCGTCATAAACGTGGTGACGTGGTTCAAGAACCTGCTCATCGGCCTCATCGTCGCGGTCTACCTGCTGGCCAGCCGCAAAAAACTTGTCAAGCAGGCCAAGATGATCCTTTACAGCATCTTCAAGCCCCGCTGGGCGCAGCTCATTCAAGAAGAAGTCCTTTACGCAGACCGGATGTTCGGCGGCTTCATCAACGGCAAGATTCTGGACTCTGCCATCATTGGCGTGCTCTGCTACTTTGCCTGCATCGTCTTTAAGTTCCCCAGCGCTCTGCTGGTGTCCGTCATCATCGGCGTCACCAACGTCATCCCCTTCTTCGGCCCCTTCATCGGTGCGGTCCCCGCCACCCTGCTCATCCTCATCCAGAGTCCCATCAAGGCCCTCTGGTTCGTGCTCTTCGTTCTGGTGCTCCAGCAGCTGGACGGCAACGTCATCGGCCCGAAGATCTTGGGCAACACCACCGGACTTTCCAGCTTCTGGGTGCTCTTCTCCATCCTGCTGTTTGGCGGGCTGTGGGGCTTCGTGGGCATGATCGTGGGCGTACCGCTGTTTGCCGTCATCTACGACATCATCAAGAAGCTGGTGTTCCATGGCCTCCGCCGCAACGGCCAGCTCGGGCAGGTAGAAACCTACCATGAAGAGTTCGGCGACCCGGATGACCCGGCTCCCGCCCCTGCCGAAGCAGAGAGCGAAACCGAGATCGTCATCGACTCCGGCGAAGAATAACAAGAACAAGCCCCCATCCTCCCGGCTGCCTCAGCCGGTGAAGATGGGGGCTTTTCTGCGCATTTTTATTCCAGTGGAAAGACCGATAAAGTCATTTCGCGGTGGTGGGTCTCCAGTCCTTGTAGTTCTCGTACCGGCTCTCCCGGAGCGTGACGTGAGACCAGATCTCGTCGGCCACAGGCTGCCAGTCTGCCGCATAGGCCGCACACTTGTCGCAGAGGTGGTCTACAGTCTCGGGGGACTGCAGATCCGTGCTGTGGGCACCGGTGTCGTGGACCATCTTCCGCAGCAGCTCGGGATTTTCCAGCATCGGACAGGGCCGCAGGTGGTTTTTGTTGAAAGGCTGCCCATTGTGATAGGCCATGAAGAGGGGGCTGCGGAGGATGTCGAGGATGCTGCTGTCGTGGATGTTGGCGTTCGAGTAGTGGATGAAGACGCAGGGTTCGGCGTCGCCCGCCGAGTTGATGTGGAAGTAGTTGCGCCCGCCTGCGATGCAGCCGCCCACAAACTCGCCGTCGTTCTGGAAGTCCATCGGGTAGAACGGGATGTCGCTCTTCTCCGAGCGGAGATACCGGATGCGCTCCAGCATATACTTGCGCTGGGCCGGGGTGGGCATCAGTTCGGGCGCAGCCTCGTTGCCCACCGGCATGTAATGGAAGTAGAAGCCGAAATGCGCGCCCTTATCGCAGAGCATCCGCATGAAGTGGTCGCTGGTGACGGCCTCAAGGTTGTCCCTCGTGTAGCAGATGGATGTCCCGAAGAGGATGCCGTGGGCCTTCAGCAGGTCCATCGCGTGCATGACAGCGGCATAGTGCCCCTCGCCCCGCCGGGCATCGTTGGTGGAAGGCGTGCCCTCGATGGAGAGCATGAAGGCGATGTTGCCCAGCTTTACCACCTGCTCACAGAACGGCTCGTCGATGAGGGTGGAGTTGGTGTAGATGGCGAACTGCACATCGTTGTGCTTCTCCGCCAGACGAAGGATGTCCGCCTTCCGCACCAGCGGCTCGCCGCCGGTGAGCATATAGAGGTAGACGCCCAGCGCCTTGCCTTCGGTGACGATCTTGTCCATATCCTCAAAACTGAGGTTGCTCTTGTGGCCGTACTCGCCCGCCCAGCAGCCCACACAGTGCATATTGCAGGCCGAAGTGGGGTCGAAGAGGATGAGCCACGGGATGTTGCAGCGGTACTTGACCCGGTTCTCCCGGATGGTCTTGGTGCCCCGGAAGAATGCCTCATAGCCGAGGTTGAGGGCCGTGGTGCGGGCCACATTGGGGTCTGTCTGGCTGAGCACACAGTTGATGAGCTTCGACCACTTGCTGTCCGGGTCAGCCAGCACGGCGCGGGCGTGCTCGTAGGTCTCCTCGCTGAAGGAATCGCCGTAAAACTGCTTTGCCACGTCCACCATCTCGGCGATCGCCTTCTGACGGTCCCTGTTGACATGGGCCAGTGCGACATCCACCATCGTCCCGACAGCAGCACGCTGCACCTTGTGGCTCAGAGAATCCAATGCGGTACTCATAATGTCAGCCTCCTTAGCCGGTTCTTTGCCGGTTTTCTTTGACAATACTTTAACATTTTCTCCGCAAAGGTTCTATAAACAACGAAAGCAGGGTGATAGTTTTTCCATCACCCTGCTTTTGTTGCTCAATTTTTTATCAGTCTGTCTCGATTGATGCTTTTCCATCCGTGCGGAAGCGCTGCAAGGCCCGCTTCAGGTCGCCCTGCATGATGGTGTTCAGGCGCTCGGCCATGATGGCTGGGTCGGTTTTCATGTCGCGGCGGATCCATTCCAGCGCCAGCCCCACGAAGCCGTACTTGTAAAAGTCGATGATGAACTGCTTGTCTTCCTCTTTTACCGGGATGTTCAGCCGCTCCACGAATATCCGCAGCAGCGGGTCCAGCATCTTATAAAGGTACTGCTCCACCTGCTCGCGGCTGACCGAGCGGTAGACGTTCAGCACCAGTACCCGGTTAGCCTGCACCTTTTCCAGCATCTCCCGGAGCGCCCCGCTCCACGTCTCGAAATCCTGAAGTCCCTCCAGCGCCTCGGCGGCATCCTCCATCAGGATCCAGTCCACAAGGTCATAGATGTCCTTGAAATGATAATAAAAGGTCATGCGGTTGACGCCGCAGTCCTCGGTGATGTCACTGATCGTGATCTTATTCAGGGGCTTGCGGAGGAGCAGCTTTTTCAGCGATGCTTCCAGCGCCCGTTTTGTCGTCTGTGCCACAAGAATGCCCATCCTTTCCGGCCAGAGCCTCTTGCCCCAAGGCTCTCTGCCTGTCCCTCTGCCGCGCGCAGAGTTTTCCAACTTTCATCGGTCATATCTTTATGATACCGCAGACCGCCGGAACAGTGCAAGCATCTTTTCCAACATTTTCATGAACTTTTTGTGTCCCACCGCCGGGTGTTTTCTCTTTATTTCCGGCAAAGACTGCCTCTTTTCCCCCGCAGCAGAGACAAAATACTTGATTTTCTGCCCGGCTGTGCTTAAATGGAAAGCAGAAAGGAAGGGTAAGTATGAGAAAGACCATCGGATTTTTAGGCTGTGGCAACATGGGCGGGGCCATCGCCCGGGCCGTCTGCAAGGCAGCCGACCCCCAGAGCGTCTGGCTGGCCAACCGCACCCCCGCCAAGGCGGAGGCGCTGGCCGCAGAGCTGGGCTGCAACACCACCAGCAACGACGAAGTCGCAGGCCGCTGCGACCTCATCTTCTTGGCCGTCAAGCCTCAGATGATGGAGGAGCTTCTTGCCCCTCTCCGCTTCACGCTGGCCGAGCGGCCGGGCCGCTTCGTGCTGTGCAGCATGGCGGCAGGCCTGTCCATTGGCCGCATTCAGGAGATGGCCGGCGGGGACTACCCGGTCATCCGCATCATGCCCAACACCCCGGCCTCTGTGGGGGCAGGCATGATCCAGTACTGCACCTCCGGCGTCACTGCCGAGGAGGAGGCCGACTTCCTCCGCCTGATGGCCCCCGCCGGGCGGCTGGACGCCGTGCCGGAGGCCCTCATCGACGCGGCCAGCTGCGTGTCCGGCTGCGGCCCGGCTTGGGTGTACCAGTTCATCGAGGCGCTGGCCGACGGCGGCGTGGCCTGCGGCCTGCCCCGGGCCAAAGCGCAGGAGTATGCCGCCCAGATGGTGCTGGGCAGCGCAAAGCTGGTGCTCGAGAGCGGCCAGCACCCCGGCGCACTCAAGGATGCCGTGTGCAGCCCCGGCGGCAGCACCATCCAAGGCGTCCGGGTGCTGGAAGAAAAGGGGATGCGGGGCGCTGTGATGGACGCCGTCCTCGCCGCCTACAATAAGACAAAAGAGATGGGAAAGGGCTGAATCTATGCGCATCGTCGTCAAAGTGGGCACCTCTACGCTGGCCCACGCCACCGGGCGGCTGAACATCCGCCACGCCGAGGAACTGGTAAAGGTCCTCAGCGACCTGAAGAACGCCGGGCATGAGGTCATCCTCGTGTCGTCGGGTGCCATCGGCATGGGCGTGGGCAAGCTGTCGCTGCCCGCCCGCCCTACCGATATGTCCTCCAAGCAGGCCTGCGCCGCCGTGGGCCAGTGCGAGCTGATGTATGTTTACGACCGGCTCTTCAGCGCCTATGACCATACGGTGGCCCAGATCCTGCTCACCGGCGTGGACGTCGAGCACGCCAGCCGCCGGGAGAACATTCAGAACACCCTCACTCGGCTGCTGGAGCTGGGCGCACTGCCCATCATCAATGAGAACGACACCGTGGCCACCGATGAGATCACCTCCATCGGCGACAACGACACCCTCGCCGCCATCGTCACCTGCTGCATCAAGGCCGACCTTCTGGTGCTGCTGAGCGACATCGACGGCCTCTACACCGCCAACCCCCACACCCACCCGGAGGCAAAGCTCATCCCGCTGGTAAAAGAGATCACCCCCGAGGTAATGTCTCTGGCCGATGGGGCCGGGTCGGCGCTGGGCACCGGCGGTATGTCCACCAAACTCCGTGCCGCCCGGATGGTGACGTCCAGCGGGGCCGACATGGTCATCGCCAACGGCGCCCATCCCGAGCTGCTCTATGACATCGCCGAGGGCCGTGCCGTCGGCACCCGCTTTGCGGCCCACAGACAGGAGGCATGACCATGACCACACAGGAGATCCTCGAGGCCGCCCGCGCGGCCAAGACCGCCGTCGCCCTCTCGGACGGCACCACCCGGAACGCCGCCCTCTGCGGGATGGCCGACGCCCTCGGCGCACCGGAGCATCTGGACGCCATCCTCGCCGCCAACGCTGAGGATATGGCTGCTGCCAAGGGGAAGATCAGCGACATCATGCTGGACCGCCTCGCTCTGACGCCCCAGCGCATCGCGGCGATGGCCAAGGGTATCCGGGACGTCGCCGCCCTGCCCGACCCGGTGGGCCGGGTGCTGAGCCGCATCCAGCGGCCCAACAGTCTCCTCATCGAAAAGACCGCCGTGCCGATGGGCGTCATCGCCATCATCTATGAGAGCCGCCCCAACGTCACCAGCGACGCCGCCGCACTCGCCATCAAGAGCGGCAACGCCTGCATCCTCCGCTGCGGCAAGGAGGCGTGGCGCTCGGCCAACGCCATCGTGGCCGCCCTGCGGCAGGGCCTGCGGGCCAACGGCCTGCCCGAAACGGCGGTCTGCCTCATCGAGGACACCACCCACGCCTCGGCCAACGCCCTCATGACCGCTGTGGGGTATGTGGATCTGCTCATCCCCCGGGGCGGGGCCGGACTCATCCGGGCCTGCGTCGAGAACGCAAAGGTCCCCTGCATCCAGACCGGCACCGGCATCTGCCACATCTTCGTGGACGACACCGCCGACCAGACCAAGGCGCTGGACATCATCGAGAACGCAAAGGCCAGCCGCCCCAGCGTCTGCAATGCCGAGGAGGTCTGCCTCGTCCACAGCGCCATCGCGGCCGGGTTCCTGCCGAAGCTGGCCCAGCGCCTCGGCCCGGACCGCACCGCCAAGGGCCTGCACCCGGTGGAGCTGCGGCTGGACCCGCGCGCCGCCGCCCTCATCCCGGGCACACCCGCCGGGCCGAAGGACTTCGACACCGAGTTCCTCGACTACATCCTCGCGGTGAAGGTCGTGGACAGCGTGGAGGAGGCCGTCGCCCACATCGCGGCCCACTCCACCGGCCACAGCGAAGCCATCCTGACCCGGACCGACGCCCACGCCGCCCTCTTTACGGCTGCCGTGGACAGCGCTGCCGTCTACGTCAACTGCTCCACCCGCTTCACCGACGGCGGCGAGTTCGGCCTCGGCTGCGAGATGGGCATCTCCACCCAGAAGCTCCACGCCCGCGGCCCCATGGGCCTCGGCGAGCTGTGCAGCTACAAGTACATCATCCGCGGCGACGGTCAGGTCCGGTGATCTTTTGACAAGACCGCCGCTGCGATAAAAATTTTCTTCATTTTTCACGACAGGCCGAGGCCAGACGCCTCGGCCTGTACTTTTGTTTCATCCAGATGGACTGTTTTTCTGCAAGATACACTTTCTGCTGAAAAAATTTTTACAAATGCACCGGAGAATAAATCCTTGTATCCAAATTTTCGCCATTCTCCACAAAGCTATAGTCATACTTTCCCCATTTTGTCTTGCAAAAATCACAACAAACCTCTTGACATCCGGGCTTTGAGTGGGTTAAATTTAAGATGAAGGTATAATTCAACACCATCTTACTTGTTTGGTCTGTTTGTTGAGAGTTGTTCTCCACGAGGCTTCAGTTTTTAAGTCGTTTTCTATCCGGGGACACTTTTCCGAGCATATCCGCTCACCCACAACACTATACTTGGAATGAAGGAGAGAGCGTTATGACGATTGCTATACTCGCACATGACTCCCGCAAAGAACTTGCACTTCAGTTCTGTACCGCCTACAGTGGAATCTTATCCCGCAACACGGTCATTGCCACCGGTACCACCGGTCGGATGCTGGCGCAGGCCACCGGTCTGCCCGTGCACTGCTACCTCTCCGGGAGGCTGGGCGGCATCCAGCAGATCGCGGCCCGGGTGGCCTGTGACGAAGTAGACCTTGTGCTCTTCTTCCGCGACCCCCTCAAGCAGGAGACCGGCAGCAGCAACGAGCAGAATCTGCTGCGGCTGTGCGATATGCACAGCGTGCCCATCTCTACCAACATCGCCACGGCCGAGGTGCTGCTGCGCGGCCTCGATCAGGGCGACCTCGATTATCGTGATGGCATCCACCCCGACATCACGGAGCCTCTGCCCGTCCACCGGGCCGTGTGCTGAGGCAGTTTTTTTTGAGACATCGACCCATCTGGTGTTTTTTGTGTATAGAGGGTTTCGAATAACGAAAGACACCGCAGAAGTTTGCGCTTCTGCGGTGTCTTTTCATTTTATCCTGTGCTCAGGCAGCACGGAGGGACGACTTATTCCAGACCGCCCATCTGCTTGATGGCCTTGATGGCGAAGGTCAGGGTGCGGCCCATTGCCACGCCCGCCATCAGGCAGGGGTAGTTGTTGGCGAAGAAGGAACCGGACATATCGCCGGTGACGTACAGGCCGGGCATGGGCTTGTTGTCGTTGTCGAGAGCCTGACCCTTATCGTTGATGGCGATGCCCTGCTCGGTGCACAGCAGGGAGGCACCCAGCCAGCAGCCGTAGAAGGGGGCGGTGCGGATGGCGCTCAGGCGGTAAGCGGGCTTGCCGAAGTCCTCATCCTCCTGCTTGTCGTACAGCTCGTTGTAGCGGTCAACGGTAGCGAGGAAGGTGTCTTTTGCCTCACCGGTAAAGCCCAGCTTGTCGGCCAGCTCCTCGATGGTGTCGCAGACGAACAGAGTGCCGGCTGCGACCGCCTCATCGACCTTGCCCTGGAAATACTTCTCGCCGCCGGCACGGGTCTGAGCAGAGCAGCCGATGGTGTGGAAACGCTTTGCGTCCTCCAGAATATTGGCGTCGCAGATCTGTGCGTAGACGCGGCCCGGCTGGTGGGCAGCAGCATAGACGATGTCGTTGTAGGGGCTGCTCTCGTTGGCGAAGCGCTCACCGTTGCGGTTGACCTTCAGGAAGGGCTGGGTGCCGGGGTTGTACTGGCGGATGGGGCCGGGGAAGGCCTTGCCGCCGAAGGCAGAATCGCTTGCCACATAGCCGCCGTCCACGCCGGGAGCCACGATGCCGCGGTCGAACAGCATGGGAGCTGCTTCCTTGTCGAAGTTTGCGCCGGCCCAGACCGCAGCACGGATGCCGTAGCCCTTATCGGCCGGAGAGTAGGAGCAGGCGGTGGTGACGGAGGTGCCCAGCGGGTCCAGCTGCTCCATCATGTAGGGGTTGCCGGGGAAGCCGCCGCAGGCCAGCAGGACGCCCTTGTTGGCGTTGTAGCGGATGAAGTGGTCGTCCTCGGTGCTCTGAGCGATGACGCCGGTGATGCGGCCGGTCTCGTCCTTCTCCAGCTTTGCCAGAGAAGTCTTGAAGTCCACATCATAGCCCAGCTCGCGGATGTAGTCCAGCAGCAGCTCGTTGCGGGCTGCGCCGGAGCTGCGGTCGTAGGTGTACTCGATCTCAGGGTACATATAGTCGGTGTTGTGCTCGGCGTTCTCGGCGGGCCATCTTGCCTCATCGCCGTAGGTGTAGATCATCTTGACGCCGTACTTGTCCTCCATGATGGAGCGGATGAACTCGATCATCTCGCCGGACTCGTTGATCCAGGTCTTGACGACGCGCTGGTCGCACTTGCCGGAAGCGTAGCGGGACACCTCGCTCAGGAGCTTTGCGCGGTCCATCTTGATGCCCTGTGCCTGTGCGCCGAAGCCGTCCACCGCGCCGACCCAGTGGCGGGTATCCTGCACATTGCCGTTCTGCTCGATGACGCGGAAGTTCAGACCGTTGGCGGCTGCGTAGGCAGCTGCGCCCATGCCGCCGTTGCCCGCGCCGACGATGAGGATGTCGGTGTCCACGGTCTCGGTGATGGCAGCCTCGTCGATGTCAGGCTCCTTGCCCAGCCAGTCGGTCTCATCGCCGGTGGGCAGCTGGACGGAGGTCACAGCAGCCTCGCCCTTGGCCTGTGCGTAGCAGCTCTTGGCGGCCTTCATGACAGCGTCGGAGGTGATGGTGGAGCCGGAGACGCCGTCGATCTCGGCAGAGCCGGCGGCCATCAGCTGCTCGCGCAGCTCGTCGGCAGCGGCAGCGCCGTAGGAAGCAGTCTCGCCGGAGGTATCGACCACAACATCGGTCACAGCGCTGTCAGAGAAGGTCATCGTGACCTTGACGGTGGAAGAGATGCCCTCGGCAGTGCCCTCATAGGTGCCGGGGATGTAGGTACCGGCTGCGCCGGAGGAAGCTGCGGTGGAGGAGCCGGCGGTGTTGCAGGCAGCCAGTGCACCGGCAGTGACACCGGACATGGCGGCAGCGGCAGCGATCTTCAGAAAACCTTTGCGGGAGATCTTATTCATTTTGCGTAGACCCTTTCTTCTCGTTCTTCTTTATTCTTGCTCATAGCTCCGTGCGGCGGCAGACCTTCTCGCGCTGCGCCCACATCGTTCGACAATAATTTAACACAAATGCAGGGGTCTGTCTTTTAAGAATCCTTAAACTTCTCCGCCGCCTTTCGGTCTGATTTTCATCCCAAAGGCCGTTTTCGTTAATTATTTGCTTAACAAACCGCAAAAAGAGCGCCGACTGTTTAAGTTTCCTTAAAAAGTCGGCGCTCTCATTTAAACGATTCTTAAGCCCTTTCCCCCTCCGGCTGGAAGACGTATCCCTTTCCCCAGACATTTTTTAAGTAGACAGGCTTTGCGGGGTCCGGCTCGATCTTGCTGCGGAGGTTATGGATATGGACCTGCACCGTCCGTACATCGCCAAGGCTGTCCTTGCCCCAGATCTTCTGGTAAAGCTCATTGGCCGTAAAAAAGGTGTTCGGGTAGCGGACAAAGAGGGTCAGGATGCGGTATTCCATATCAGCCAGATGGACGCTGCGTCCGTCCTTCTCTACGCTGTGGCTGTTGGCGTCCAGTGTGAAGGCCGTGCAGTGGTAGCCGTTGACGCTGGGTTCTGCGCCGTCCATCTGGACCCGGCGGATGTTGGCCATGATGCGGGCCAGAAGGATCTTGTTGTTATAGGGCTTGGCCAGAAAGTCATCGCCGCCCATTTCCAGCGCACGGACGATGGTGTCAGTGTCGTCCAGGCAGGAGGTGAAGATGATGGGGCAGTGGTACCAGCTTCGCAGGCGCTGGCAGAGGTCTACGCCATTGGTATCCGGGAGAAGGATGTCCATCAGGATGACATCGAACCTCTCCCGCGCATGGCTCAGCGCGTCGCCGCCCGTCTCCGCACAGACCACCTCGAAATTCTGCTGGCTCTTTAAAAAATAGCAGGTGGTGTCGCGGATCACGGGGTCATCTTCCACCAACAATACGCGGATCATCCCTGTCAGCCCTCCCCTTTTTTCGCACGATTTGATATACTATAGTATACCTTATTTTTCTTACATCCACAAGGGGAGGCATCGCCATGAAGCAAAAATGGCCCATTCTCATTTTTTCCGCCCTGCTGACAGCTTTCATCGTGCTGGCCGGCATCTGGAGCAATGCACAGTTCCAGCAGCTGCCCAGCGGCGGCGTCCTTACAGCCCAGCAGGCCGCCAAGGGCATCGCGCCGGATGGCTGGCGGCAGGAGGCTCCCGGCCAGTGGCATTTCACCTTCACCGCCGGGGAGGATCTCTCGTCTCTCACTCTCTGCGTCACCAATACGGCAGCGCCGCTGGAGGCCGAACGGCTGACCGACCTTGCCCGCTCGGGCGAGCTGTACGCGCTGGATGTTACACCCGGCGAAACGGTGGAGCTGGTATTCGCCTGCCGCCGCAGCCCCCAGACATGGCTGATGTCCTCGGCCTTCGCCGACCGGGCCTTCCGTTTCCGCACCCTGACCCAGCTCATCACCCTGACGGCTTTTGTGACGATGGGGGTGGTGGTGCTGGCCCTCTACCATTATAAGCATCAGCCGGAGCTGGGGTATTTTCTGCTCTACCTTGTCATCATGAGCGCGTGGGCGCTGATGGTCTTTTTCTTCCCGGCCATCCGGAGCGGCCCGCTTCAACTCGTTCTCCGCTCTTTCTTCGCCTTCACGGTGCTGGCCTCGGCGCTGCTGGCTGCGGGGTTGCTGGGCATGGAGCTGCCCCGCTCCGGGCGGGGGCTTCTCGGGCTCATCGCGGGCTGTGCCGTTTTCTTCCTGCTGGGTATGAACGACTATCCCCCGCTGCGGTTCGGGATACTGGCGACCGGTATGTTCTTCTGCCTCTATCTCCTGATGACCGCTGTGAAGGCGGGCTATGAGGGGGCCGGACTGATGCTCCTGCCCTGCGCCGTCACCACCGGTTTCCGGATCTGGGCGCTGCTGCCCGGTCTGGACAGCCCTTTCTTCGTGGAATCCGTCCCCTTCTACCTGCTGCGCTGCTCCCGCCTCTACGACCTACCCCTTGCCATCGGCTGCATGGTCTTCGTCTGCCGCCGGTTCGCCCTCCTCTTCGACCGCACCGAGCAGCTGGCCCGGGAGCTGGACGCCCGGGTGGCCGAGCGGACGAAGGAGCTGACCGCCGAGACCGATGCCCGCAAAAGCATGATGCTCAACATCTTCCACGACCTGCGCAGCCCCCTGTTTGCAGTCAGCAACGGGCTGGAAACGCTGGAATCTGCCCCCGAGGCCCTGCCTGCCCTTCTGCCCGCCCTGCGCCAGCGCGTCGAGTTTCTGCGGCGGCTGACGGAAGACCTCTTCCTTGCGGCCAAGCTTGAGCAGAAGCAGCTCCTGCTCAACGAGGACCGCGCTGCGCTCAACGAAGAAGCTGCCGCCGTCTGTGCGGCCTGTCAGAGCGAGGCCGACCAAAAGGGTGTTGCGCTCTGCCTCAGCGCCGACGTTCTCCTGCCTGTCTGGGGCGACAGCGTGCGGCTGCAGCAGATCCTCCAGAACCTCGTGACCAACGCCATCCACTACACCCCCGCCGGGGGCAGCATCCATGTGGTCTGCCGCGCCGAGGGCAGGACGGCCTGCGTCAGCGTGCAGGACACCGGCTGCGGCATCGCACCGGAAGATCAGGGGGCCGTCTTCGACCGGTATTTCCACACCTCTGCCGACAAAAAGCACGACTCCACCGGCCTCGGCCTGACCATCGCGCAGGAGCTGGCCCGCCTCCATCACGGCGAGATCACCCTGCAAAGCGAAGTCGGCAGGGGCAGCATCTTCACGCTGAGGCTGCCGCTCTTGAATATCGAAGAGTATAGCAGTCTGCGCTTTTATCGCAAGACAAGAAATTAGTGCAACAGTCAAACAGCATATTTGCGATATGCAATTCAACGCTGTTGCTGTTGCATTAAAAAGTTGAATTGCTATAATGCACAAGACCCGGAACCTTTTCAGGGCCAGAGTGGCTCATAGAGGTTCCGGGTCTTGTGCTATTTCTTTGTGTAGACCGCTATCGCATTTTTATCTTGCAGCAACTTCTTCTACACTCAATCCTTGAAATACGCATTCTGCACCGCCAGCAGGACGCCTGCGCGGCTGGCGGCGAAGTTCAGGCCGCCCTGCAGATAGCAGGTGTACGGCTCACGCAGGGGGCCGTCGCAGGAAAGCTCGATGGTGCTGCCCTGCGTGAAGCTGCCGCTGGCCATGATGACCTCGTCGGTGTAGCCCGGCTCGGGAGAGGGTTCCGGAGCGGCATAGCTGTCCACGGGACTTGCGGCCTGCACGCCCCGGCAGAAGCCGATGAGGGCGTCTGCCGTACCGGCATCAAAACAGGTGACGATGTCGTTGTGGGCCTCGCAGTAGCGGGGGATGGGCTTTTTGCCCACCAGCTCCAGCAGACACTGGGCATAGATGGCCGTCTTGATGGCCTCGCAGACCACGCCGGGGGCATAGTAGAAGCCCAGATACATATCGCGGGGCGTCTCGAGGGTGCAGCCCAGCTCTTTGCCGAGGCCGGGGGCGTTCAGACGGTAGGCGCACAGCTCCACGAGGTCTTTCCGGCCTGCGATGTAGCCGCCGGTGGGGGCGATGCCGCCGCCGGGGTTCTTGATGAGGCTGCCCACCACGAGGTCGGCACCGGCCTGACAGGGTTCCTCTTTCTGGGTGAACTCGCCGTAGCAGTTGTCCACAAAAACGATGATGTCGGGGTTGGCGGCGCGGGCGGTGTCAGCGACCCTGCGGATGGTGTCGAGGTCGAAGGCGTTGCGCTGCAGATAGCCGCGGCTGCGCTGGATGTGGCACACCTTCGCGCCCGGGGCCTTCTGGGCGATCAGCTCATAGTCCGGGGTGAAGTCCGCCTTCAGCGGCGCTTCGTCGTACCGGATGCCGTAGTCCATCAGGGTGCCGGTGCCCTTGCCCTTGCCGTCCAGACCGATGACGCCTTCCAGCGTGTCGTAGGGACGGCCCGTGGCGGCCAGCAGGGTATCGCCCGCCCGCAGCAGGCCGAAGAGGGCCACCGCCAGCGTGTGGGTGCCGCTCTGGAACTGGCTGCGCACCAGCGCATCCTCCGCGCCCATCACCTCGGCAAAGATCTGCTCGAGCTTGGCGCGGCCGCTGTCCCACAGGCCGTAGCCGGTGGTGCCCAGCATATCGGTGGAGGACATCTGGGTGTCCGCAAAGGCTTTCAGCATCTTGAGCTGGTTGTAATCGCGGATGTCCTCCATCTGCTTGAAGTAGGGCTGGCAAAGCGCAAGGGCCTTTTCGTCCAGCGCCAGAACTTCGGGCTTGTAATCGAAAAATTGATTTAACATTGACATGATCATGGTTCCTTAGTTTTTCTGTTTTTTTATTCGCGGCATCTTCGCCGTAGTCGCTCCGCTGGGCCAGAAGCAGAGAGGTAACACCAGCTGCGAAGCAGCAAATCGGAGAAACGAGAAAAAAGCGTTTAGCGCAGCGGCTAGCTTTTTTCCGTTTCGACCTCTCCTTTGGGGTCTGAAAGGGGCGAGCAGCCCCTTTCTCGTGGATCCAGCGCGTCGAAATCGCTGGTGCTTTTCTGGTTCTCTTTTGGCACGCAAAAGAGAACTTAGCCTTACCGCAAGAGCAATTTAACCCGCGCCACCAGCGCGAAAACCATTTCTAGTCCTCTTTTAGCCCACAAAAGAGAACACCAGCACCCGAAAAACCACACTTCTTTGCGGAAGAGACAAGAAGGTTTTCGATTTCTACTTGAAAAATAGGATATGATTGGGGTATATTATAGCTGAGCGCTGCAAGGCGCATCGTGAAAGACAGAAAGGGATACTACCATGTTTGATATTTTCAATATGCTCAAGAAGGACGAGAACCACCCTGTAAAGCAGGTGACTCGTGAGACCATCATCGGCGACATTCTGGATATGGACCAGAGCACCGCTCCCTACTTTATGGAGATCGGGATGCACTGCCTCGGCTGCCCCGCCTCCCGCGGCGAGAGCATCGAGGAGGCCTGCGAGGTCCACGGTGTGGACTGCGACGAGCTGCTGGAGAAGCTGAACGCTCATCTGGCCTCCAAGAAGTCCTGAGTGCTGCCGACACTGGATGCACGTCTGAGTGCTGCCGCTGAGCTGGTGCGCCCCGGTCAGCCTGTGGCCGACATCGGCTGCGACCACGGCAAGCTGACGGCGGTGCTGGCCGCTTCGGGAAAGTACCCCAAGGTCATCGGGGCCGATTTGCGCCCCGGCCCGCTGGCGAAGGCCGCACAGACGCTGGAATATGCCGGATGCAAAGACCGCGCTGAGCTGAGGCTCGGCGACGGTCTTTCTGTGTTGTCTCCGGGCGAGGCAGGCACCATCGTGCTGGCGGGCGTCTCGGCCCAGACGACATGGGAGATCATCGAGAAAGCCCCGTGGGTGTCTGCGCCGGGCGGGCCGCGCCTCGTGATGGTGCCGGCCACCCGCCACAGCGACCTCCGCCGCTGGCTGTGGGAGCACGGTTTTGCCCTCATAGCCGACCGGCCGGTGCAGGCGGCGGGCCGCTGGTATGCCGTCATGGCGGCGGAGTACACCGGCGAGGTGAGAACGCCCACCTTCCAAGAGTGCCTGTTCGGCCTCACCGGCCAGTGGCCGGAGGGTGAGGGCTACGCCGCATGGCAGAAAGCAAAGCTGCCCCGCCTCCGCTTCGGCGTGCCGGACGGCAGCGAGATGGCGAGGGAGATGGACGCATTGATCGCGTCTCTGCCCTCTCAGGCCGCTTCTTTGAAGGGAAAGGAAACGTATCGGTAAGGCAGGTAAAGCTATGACAACGATCGATTCGATTTATCAGGAGATGCAGCGCATCGCGCCGCTGGCACTGGCGGAGAGCTGGGACAACCCCGGTCTATTGGTGGATTGCGGCGGCGGAGCGTCCCGGGTCCTGGTGACGCTGGACATCACCCCCGAGGTGGTGGAGGAAGCGGCCCGGAAAGGCTGTCAGCTCATCGTGTCCCACCACCCGGTCATCTTCTCCCCCCTCAAGAAGCTGGGCGGGCAGGACGTGGCCTTTCAGCTGGTGAAAAACGGCATCTCGGCCATCTGTATGCACACGAATCTGGATGCCGCCGAGGGCGGCGTCAATGAGGTGCTGGCCGGGTTCTTCGGGATGCGGGAGATGGAGGCCTTTGCCGAGGGCTGCGGTCGGGTGGGCAGCATCGACCCCATCACGGTGCCTGAGCTGGCGAAAAAGGCGCAGCAGGTGCTTGCCTCCCGCTGCAACCAGCCCCTCGACGGCCCTGCAGTGCAGGTGAAATTCGCCGACACCGGAAAGACCGTGCAGCGGCTGGCCGTCATCAGCGGCGCGGGCGGCAGCCTCTTTGAGGACGCGCTGGCACAGGGGGCGGACTGCCTGCTGACCGGCGAGGCCAATCACCACCACGCCATCGACGCCAAGCGGCTGGGGCTTTCCCTCATCGCGGCGGGCCACTACGCCACCGAATTTCCGGTGACGGCAGCGGTGGCCGAAAAGCTGCGCGGGGCCTTCCCGACGCTGGAAGTCCTCGTGAGCGAGGACGCCCGCGACCCTTATACTTATTTATAATAAAACGAGGTAATACAAATGGCATTGGATGCCGCGACACTGGCGCTGACGGCGGCGGAACTGAAGACCACGCTGGCCGACGCCAAGATCGCAAAACTGTTTGAGCCGACCCGCGATGAGCTGGTCATCACCCTGCGCACCCGCACCGATACCTACAGCCTGCTGCTGTCGGCCCGGAGCGGCTCGGCAAGAGTCTGCCTGACCGAGGAGAGCTTCGAGAACCCCGAGACGCCGCCCTCCTTCTGTATGCTGATGCGGAAGCATCTCACCGGCGGACGTCTGTTGGACGTCCGGATGGAGCCGGGCGACCGCATCGTCTACTTCGATTTTCAGTGCACCAACGAGATGGGCGACCTTGTGCGGAACATCCTCTGCGCGGAGCTGATGGGCCGCTACTCCAATCTGGTGCTGGTGCAGAACGGAAAAATCATCGACGCCCTTAAGCGGGTGGATTTTGAGGACAGCGATGTCCGTCAGCTCCTGCCCGGTCTGCCCTATACCACGCCCCCCAAGCCTGCCCGGCCCGATTTTCTGGCGGTCAGTGCGGCGTCCATCGTGGCGGCGGCCTGTGAGCGGGACCTGCCGGTGGCGGACGCCCTGAACAAGACAGTGGCAGGCGTCGGCCCGGTGGTCTGCCGGGAGGCTGCATGGCGTGCCTTCGACGGGGAGCATCTGCTGGCCAACGAGCTGACCGAGGCCCAGAAGCACCAGCTGATGGCAGCCATCGACGAGCTGAAGGAGATCTACGACGAGGGCGGCTGTCCGTGCAGCGTCACCGCCCCGGACGGAAAGCCGGTGGAGTACACCTTCTTCCGTCCCCGGCAGTACGGCGACAAGTATCTCATCAAGGAATGGCCCTCCTTCAACGCCATGCTCGAGGGCTACTACGCCGAGAAGGACCGCGCCGAGCGCCTGCGCACCAAGAGCAAGGAGCTGCACAAGGCCGTCCATAATATGTATGAGCGCGCCGTCCGCAAGCAGGCCGCGCGGCAGGAAGAGCTTGCCGCCAGCGGCAAGAGCGAGAAGCTCCGTCTCTACGGCGAGCTGCTGTCGGCCAACCTTTACCTCGCTGAAAAGGGGATGAAGAGCATCACCGTGCCCAACTGGTACGACGAGGGCCGGGAAGTCACCATCCCGCTGGACCTTCGCTTCAGTCCCAGCCAGAACGCCCAGAATTTCTTCAAGAACTATAAGAAGAAGCAGACGGCTGCCCGGATGCTGGTGGATCTGCTGGCCGAAGGCGAGAAGGAGATCGCCTATCTGGAAACGGTGCTCTACGAGGTGGAGACGGCCTCCGGCGAGGCGGCGCTGAATGAGATTCGCGCCGAGCTGAAGAGTCAGGGTTACCTGAAATATTACAAGCAGCGCGACAAGCGCCAGAAGCCCGCCGACTTCCTCCGGTTCACCTCCAGCGACGGCTTCGAGATCCTTGTGGGCCGCAACAACGCCCAGAATGACAGGCTCACCCTCCACACCGCCCGGGGCAAGGACCTTTGGTTCCACGTCCAGAAGGCCCCCGGCAGCCATGTCGTGGTCATGAGCCGGGGCGAGGACATCCCCGACGCCACCAAGCAGGAGGCCGCAGAGCTGGCCGTGGTCTATTCCAGCGCCTTCAAGGCCGGTGCCGCCGCCAAGGTGGCCGTGGACACCACCGAAGTGAAGAACATCTGGAAAGCCAACGGCGCAAAGCCCGGCATGGTGCTCTACGAGGTCTACACCACTGTGTACGTCACCCCGCGGGAAAAGCTGCTGGATGAGCTGAAGGGCAACGCGAAAAAATAGATCCGATTTGAGACTCTGGCCGCTGTGCATCTGCATGGCGGCTTTTTTGCAAGAGGCAGTGGATAAAAAACGGAAGGACGATGGTATAAGAGGGCCGGTGAGCGGGCATCCTAAGAGTCAGCGGGGTTTTCCACAGAAAAAACTGCCATGGCATTGTGCATTCTGCACAGAAAATCAGCTGGAAGAGAAAACAGAGGAAATAAAAAAATAAAATATGCGTTTTTTCGAAAAAACACTTGCCAAATGCACGAAGATGTGATAGAATATCTCTCGGCTGCAAAGGGCTTGTGCGATACAAGTCGTGCAGGCCAGCGATATGCGTAGATGCGGGAGGTTGTCATCCGGCGATAGCTGAGATGGGTTATTTCCGCGGAGTATGTCCGATCTTAGAACCGGGCGAAAGAATTACTGACAGCGATGGAATACGTTCCCTCGGCAGGGCGACCTGCGAAACGGGAGGAACCAATGTTCGGATTTGATTTGCTAATATATCTCCGGGAGAACTGCCAAGCGGTTCACCGGTTTTTCTAGTGCCAAATCGAGGAACACCCGGAACTGTGTAGAGCAATTTATCGGCTCGCCTAGGGCAAAACAATTTTTCAGGAGGCGTAAGCAATGGCAGTCAAAGAGAAAATCAGAATCCGTCTGCAGAGCTATGATGCTCAGCTGATCGATGCCGCAGCAGAGAAGATCGTGGAGACCGCAAAGCACACTGGTGCCCGCGTGTCCGGCCCCATCCCCCTGCCCACCGATCGTGAGATCGTCACCGTTCTGCGCGCTACCCACAAGTACAAGGATAGCCGCGAGCAGTTCGAGAGCCGCACTCATAAGCGTCTGATCGACATTCTGAAGCCGTCCAACAAGACGGTCGAGGCTCTGATGAGCCTCCAGCTCCCCGCTGGCGTGGACATCGAGATCAAGCTGTAAAAGACACTCGATCAAATTCGATGCCCTCGTTTCCCGAGGGGTCATGTTGGCAGTGACGTGCGCTGCCAACCAATAACCTTTACAGGAGGAAAAGAAAATGGTTAAAGGCATTATCGGCAAGAAAGTCGGTATGACCCAGCTGTTCGATGAGAACGGCAAGGTCATTCCCGTGACCGTCATCGAGGCTGGTCCCTGCACCGTCGTGCAGAAGAAGACCGTCGAGAGCGATGGTTATCAGGCTGTCCAGCTGGGCTTCGGCGAGGTTTCCGCCAAGAAGGTCAACAAGGCAGCTGCAGGCCACTTCAAGAAGGCAAATGTTGCCCCCAAGAAGACCCTGCGCGAGTTCCGTCTGGAGGATGTCTCCGCAATGAACGTCGGCGAGGTGCTGAAGGCTGATGTCTTCGCAGCTGGCGACAAGGTTGACGTCGTGGGCGTCTCCAAGGGCAAGGGCTACCAGGGCGTTATCAAGCGCTACGGCCAGCACCGTCTGCGTGAGAGCCACGGCACCGGCCCGGTGGCACGCCACGCCGGTTCCAACGGCTCCACTTCTACCCCGTCTCGCGTGTTCCCCGGCAAGCGCCTGCCCGGCCACATGGGCTTTGTGCGCGTCACCGTGCAGAACCTGACCGTTGTCAAGGTTGACACCGAGAACAATCTGATCGCTGTCAAGGGTGCGGTTCCCGGCTCCAAGGGCACCATCGTCACTCTGGCCAACAGCGTGAAGGCGTAAGGAGGAAAGCTACAATGGCAAAGTTTAACGTAGTCGATATGAACGGTCAGCATGTTAGCGAGATCGAGCTTTCCGACGCCGTGTTCGGTATCACCCCGAACGAGAAGGCAGTCCACATTGCTGTGGTGAACTTCCTGGCCAACCAGCGTCAGGGCACCCAGAACACCAAGATCCGCATGGAAGTCTCCGGCGGCGGCAAGAAGCCCTGGCGTCAGAAGGGCACCGGCCACGCTCGTCAGGGTTCCATCCGTGCACCGCAGTGGACTCACGGCGGCGTCGCTCTGGGCCCCAAGCCCCGCAGCTACAACTACCACATCAACAACAAGGTCAAGCGTCTGGCTCTGCTGAGCGTCCTGTCCGACAAGGCTGCCAATGGCAACATGGTCGTTGTTGATAAGTTCGCCTGCGACGAGTACAAGACCAAGGCTGTCGTCTCCATGCTGAACGCCGTCGGCGCTGGCAAGAAGAACCTGCTGGTCAATGAGACTGTCGATGCAAAGTTCGTCAAGAGCGCTGGCAACATCGCCGGCGTCAAGACCACCTTCGCTGGCAGCGTGAACACCTACGATGTGCTGAACGCCGACAAGCTGATCATCAGCGTCGACGCAGCGAAGAAGCTCGAGGAGGTGCTTGGCTAATGAAAACCGCACATGATATTATCCTGAAGCCGGTCATTACCGAGAACTCCATGGCCGGTATCGCCGACAAGAAGTACACCTTCAAGGTCGCTACCGATGCTACCAAGGTCGAGATCGCTCAGGCTGTCGAGGTCCTGTTCCCCGGCGTCAAGGTCTCCAAGGTCAACACCATCTCTGTCCGCGGCCGTTTCCGCCGTCAGGGTATGCATGCTGGTTACACTGCCGCCTCCAAGAAGGCGATCGTGACCCTGACCAAGGACTCCAAGGAGATCGAGTTCTTCAACAGCATGGTCTGATCGAACCCACCGAGGGTTCCTCTATGGGGATATGACCCCGATAATAATTCATAAGATAAACAAAGGAGAATAGCACAATGGCTATCAAAAAGTATGGCCCCACTACTCCGGGCCGCCGCGGCATGACCGTCACGGATTACAGCGTCCTGTCCAAGGTCGCTCCCGAGCGCAGCCTGCTGGAGCCTATGAAGAAGCACAGCGGCCGCAACAACACCGGTCGTATCACCGTCCGCCATCAGGGCGGCGGCAACCGCACCAAGTATCGTGTCATCGACTTCAAGCGTCAGAAGACCGATATGCCCGCTACCGTCAAGACTCTGGAGTACGATCCGAACCGCAGCGCATTCATCGCTCTGGTCGAGTACACTGACGGTGTCAAGAGCTACATCATCGCTCCCGACGGCCTGAAGGTCGGCGATGTTGTCGTCAGCGGCAAGGGCGCCGACATCAAGCCCGGCAACTGCCTGCCCTTCGAGAACATCCCCGTCGGTACCATCATCCACAACATCGAGCTGTACCCCGGCCGCGGCGCTCAGCTGGTCCGTTCCGCTGGCAACATGGCTCAGCTGATGGCTAAGGAGAACGGCTACGCTCTGGTCCGTCTGCCCTCTGGTGAGATGCGCAACGTGCCCGTCAACTGCACCGCAGTCGTCGGTCAGGTCTCCAACATCGACCACGAGAACGTCAACCTCGGCAAGGCTGGCCGTAAGCGCCACATGGGCGTCCGTCCCGGCAGCCGTGGTACCGTCATGAACCCCTGCGACCACCCCCACGGCGGTGGCGAGGGCCGTGCACCTGTTGGCCACTCCGGTCCTATGACTCCCTGGGGCAAGCCTGCTCTGGGTCTCAAGACTCGCAAGCATCATAAGCGCTCCGATAAGCTCATCGTGAAGCGTGCAGGTAAGTAAGAGAGGAGTTTAAGACAATGGGTAGAAGCATTAAAAAAGGACCTTTCGTCCAGGCTGCTCTTCTGAAGCACGTTGAAGCAATGAACGCTTCCGGCAAGAAGCAGGTCATCAAGACCTGGAGCCGCGCCTCCACGATCTTCCCCGAATTCGTTGGTCACACCTTTGCCGTCCACGACGGCCGCAAGCATGTGCCTGTGTACGTGACCGAGGACATGGTTGGCCACAAGCTGGGTGAGTTCGTTCCCACCCGCACCTTTAAGGGCCACACCGGTAATTCGAAGTAAGAGAAGGAGGAACACAACATGGAAGCTCGGGCAATTCTTCGTTATGCCCGCATTAGTCCTCGTAAGGTGTCCATCGTTATGGATCTGATCCGTAACAAGCCCCTGGACGAAGCGCTGGCAATCCTGCAGTACACCCCGAAGGCCGCTTGTGAGCCCCTTCTGAAGCTGGTGAAGTCTGCAGCCGCAAATGCGGAAAACAACTTCAATATGGACAAGAACAACCTCTACGTCGCCGAGTGCTATGTCTGCCCCGGCCCGACGCTGAAGCGCATGATGCCTCGTGCACAGGGCCGCGGCTACCGCATCCTGAAGCGCACCAGCCACATGACCGTTGTTCTGAAAGAGAAAGAGTAAGGAGGGAAAACAATGGGCCAGAAAGTAAATCCGCACGGCATTCGTGTCGGCGTTATTAAAGACTGGGACAGCCGCTGGTTTGCCTCCAAGAAGGATTTCAGCGATAACCTCGTCGAGGATCACAAGATCCGCACTGAGCTGAAGGCTCAGCTGAAGGACGCTGGCGTCCCCAAGATCGAGATCGAGCGCACTGTGGATCCTTCCACTTCCGCTCCCCGCGTTACCGTCAACATCTACTGCGCAAAGCCCGGTATGGTGATCGGTAAGGGCGGCGAAGAGCGCGTTGCTCTGCAGAACAAGCTGACCAAGGAGTATGGCAAGACCGTCATCGTCAACGTCATCGAGGTCAAGAGCGCTGCTACCAACGCTCAGCTGGTTGCCGAGGACATCGCTCGTCAGCTGGAGAACCGCGTTACCTTCCGCCGCGCTATGAAGCAGTGCATGCGTAACGCTATGAGCCCCCGCGATCGTGCAACTGTCCCTGCAAAGGGCATCAAGGCAATGTGCTCCGGCCGTCTGGGCGGCGCCGACATCGCCCGCACTGAGAGCTACCACGAGGGCACCATCCCCCTGCAGACCCTGCGTGCCGACATCGACTACGGCTTCGCTGAGGCTGCTACCACCTACGGCCGCATCGGCGTCAAGGTCTGGGTCTACAAGGGCGAGGTCCTCAAGAGCGCTAAGACCGCTCAGAAGAAGGAAGGAGGCAACAAGTAATGTTACTGCCTAAGCGTGTTAAGTACCGCCGCGTCCAGCGCGGCCGCATGACCGGCAAGGCTACCCGCGGCAACGTGGTGTGCCAGGGCCAGTACGGCCTTGTTGCTCTGGAGCCGGCATGGATCTCCTCCACTCAGATCGAGGCTGCTCGTGTCGCCATGACTCGTTACATCAAGCGTGGCGGCAAGGTCTGGATCAAGATCTTCCCCGATAAGCCCGTTACTGAGAAGCCCGCTGAGACCCGCATGGGTTCCGGTAAAGGCTCTCCCGAGTACTGGGTCGCTGTTGTCAAGCCCGGCCGCGTGCTGTTCGAGCTGGCAGATGTCGATGAGGCAACTGCTCGCGAGGCTCTGCGTCTGGCAATGCACAAGCTGCCCATCAAGTGCAAATTTGTTGTCCGTGAGGACTCCGTGAAGGAGGATGGCACCAATGAAGGCTAATGAACTCCGCGAAATGCAGACCGCAGAGCTGACCAGCAAGCTGGCAGACCTGAAGGCCGAGCTGTTTAACCTGCGCTTCCAGCATGCCATCAACCAGCTGGAGAACCCCGGCCGCATCGAAGCAGTCAAGAAGGACATCGCTCGCGTGATGACCATTCTGGCTGAGAAGCAGTAAGGAGGTTAAACGATGGAAGAACGTAATCTGAGAAAGACCCGCGTCGGCGTCGTCGTGTCCGACAAGATGGATAAGACCATCGTGGTTGCCGTTAAGGATAGCGTGCAGCACCCCCTGTACAAGAAGATCCTGAAGCGTACCGCCAAGTTCAAGGCTCGTGACGAGCAGAACGAGTGCGGCATCGGTGACCGTGTTGAGATCATGGAGTGCCGCCCTCTGTCCAAGGATGTGCGCTGGCGCCTGGTCCGTATCGTTGAGAAGGCAAAGTAATCATCTTTGCCCGCTGCTTTGAACAGTTTGAAAGGAGATATCTGAAATGGTTCAGATGCAAACTTATCTCAAAGTTGCCGACAACACCGGTGCCAAGGAGCTGATGTGCTTCCGCGTGCTGGGCGGCACCCGCAAGAGATACGCAAACATTGGTGACGTCGTGGTCTGCTCTGTCAAGAAGGCAGCCCCCGGCGGCTCCGTTAAGAAGGGCGACGTCGTCAAGGCTGTCATCGTGCGCAGCAAGCATGGCGTCCGCCGCGACGACGGCTCCTACATCCGTTTCGATGAGAACGCCGCCGTTATCGTCATGGCCGACAAGAGCCCCAAGGGTACTCGTATCTTTGGACCCGTCGCTCGCGAGCTGCGCGATGCCGGCTACACCAAGATCCTGAGCCTGGCTCCGGAATCGCTGTAAGGAGGTTTTAAAAATGAATAATCTTCATGTTAAAACCGGCGACAACGTAATGATCATCAGCGGCAAGGACAAGGGCCACACTGGTAAGGTCCTGCAGGTCAGCCCCTCTGAGAACAAGGTCATCGTTGAGGGCCAGAACATGGTTACCAAGCACGTCAAGCCCCGTCGTCAGGGCGAGCAGGGCGGCATCGTCAAGGCTGAGGGTGCAATGTACGCATCCAAGGTCATGCCCATCTGCCCCAAGTGCGGCAAGGCTGTGCGCGTGGGCCACGTCGAGAAGGACGGTAAGATGGTCCGCGTCTGCAAGAAGTGCGGCGCTGAGCTGTAAGAAAGGAGTAAGGAACAATGGCTCGTTTGAAAGAACAGTATGTCAATGAAATTGCTCCTGCTCTGAACAAGAAGTTCGGTTACAAGAGCGTTATGCAGATCCCCAAGCTGGACAAGGTCGTCATCAATGTTGCCTGCGGCGAAGCTAAGGACAACGAGAAGATCCTTGAGGCTGTCATGAAGGATCTGGGCCAGATCACTGGCCAGAAGGCAGTCGTCTGCCGTGCCAAGAAGAGCGTCGCTAACTTCAAGCTGCGTCAGGGCACCCCCATCGGCTGCAAGGTCACCCTGCGTGGTGAGCGTATGTACGAGTTCGTCGATCGTTTCTTCAACATCGCACTGCCCCGTGTCCGCGACTTCCGCGGCATCAACGGCAACGGTTTTGACGGTCGCGGCAACTTTGCATGCGGCATCAAGGAGCAGATCATCTTCCCCGAGATCGACTTCGAGAAGGTCGATGCAGTCCGCGGCATGGATGTCTGCTTCGTTACCACCGCTAAGACCGACGAAGAGGGCAAGGAGCTGCTGAAGGCTCTGGGCGCTCCGTTCGCTGAGAATAACTAAGGAGGAGATTACAATGGCTAAACTGTCTATGAAGCTCAAGCAGTCTCGTCCTGCTAAGTTCTCTACCCGTGCATACACCCGCTGCCGCATCTGCGGCCGCCCCCACTCCGTGCTGCGCAAGTACGGCGTGTGCCGTGTGTGCTTCCGTGAGCTGGCCTACAAGGGCGAGATCCCGGGCGTGAAGAAGGCTTCTTGGTAATTCATCCAAGGGCTGGATAACAAGTCGGATTCCGCCCCGGGCAACGATGTTTCGGGGCGGTATCATTATAAAACAAATGAGAGCTAATCTAAGGAGGTTAGTGGCAAATGCAGATTACTGATCCTATCGCGGACCTGCTGACTCGCATCCGCAACGCTAGCACTGCCAAACACCCTTCTGTGGAGATCCCCGCTTCCAACATGAAGAAGGCTATCTGCCAGATTCTGGTTGACGAGGGCTACATCAAGGGCATGCAGGTGAAGAACGACACTGTTCAGGGCACCATCGTTGTCACCCTGAAGTATCAGGCAAACGGCGAGCCTGTTATCGCCGGCCTGCGCCGTGTGTCCAAGCCCGGCCTGCGCATCTACACCAACTGCGAGGATATGCCGAAGGTCATGAAGGGCCTGGGCACCGCAATCATTTCCACCTCTAAGGGCATCATGACCGATAAGGCTGCTCGTGCTGCGCACGTTGGCGGCGAGGTCCTGGCCTTTGTGTGGTAAGAAAGGGGTAAAAGACAATGTCGAGAATTGGAAGAAAACCCATCGTCATTCCTGCCGGCGTTACGGTCACTGTCGATGAGGCAGCACACACTGTCGCCGTCAAGGGCCCCAAGGGCAGCCTGAATTCCAACTATCATCCCCTCATGACCGTCAAGGTCGAGGGCAATGAGGTTTTGGTTACCCGCCCCAATGACGAACCCGAGGCCCGCAGCCTGCACGGCCTGACCCGCAGCAACATCGCCAACATGGTGAACGGTGTTGTCAACGGCTACGAGAAGAAGCTGGAGATCGTGGGCGTCGGCCTGCGCTGCCAGAAGCAGGGCTCCAACCTTGTGATGAACCTGGGCTTCTCTCATCAGGTGAACATCCCCGATACTGAGGATTGCACCATCGTGTGGCAGGACCCCAACCACTTCACTGTTACCGGTATCGATAAGCAGAAGGTCGGCCAGTATGCTGCCGAGATCCGCGCCAAGAAGCCGCCCGAGCCTTACAAGGGCAAGGGCATCCGCTACGAGGGCGAGGTTGTCAAGCACAAAGAAGGCAAGGCCGGCAAGGGCAAGAAATAAGGTAAGGAGTGAAAGACAATGGTTAAGCAGATCGACAAGAACGAAGCTCGTCTTCGTCGTCATCGCCGCGTTCGTAACAAGATCAGCGGCACCGCAGCACGTCCTCGCCTGGATGTTTTCCGCTCCGCCAAGCACATCTACGCTCAGATCATCGACGATGAGCAGGGCGTTACTCTGGTGTCGGCGTCCACTATGGACAAGGACTTCAACGGTTTCGGCGGCAACGTCGAGGCCGCTGCTGAGATCGGCAAGAAGGTCGCAGCAAAGGCTCTGGAAAAGGGCATCACCGAGGTCGTTTTCGACCGTGGCGGTTACGTTTATCATGGCCGTGTTAAGGCCCTGGCTGATGGCGCCCGTGAGGGCGGCCTGAAGCTGTAATGAGAGGAGGAAACACATTATGGCTATGAGAAACCGTGAAGACGACGGCATGATCACCAAGGTTGTCTCCATCAACCGCGTTTCCAAGACTGTCAAGGGCGGCCGCATCATGAAGTTTGCCGCTCTGGTCGTTGTGGGCGACGGCAAGGGCACCATCGGTTACGGCATCGGCAAGTCCGGCGAAGTGCCTGAGGCAATCCGCAAGGGCGAGGCTGCTGCCAAGAAGAACATGCGCAAGGTTGCCCTGAAGGGCACCACCATCCCCCATGAGATCGTCGGTAAGTACGGCGCAGGTGCAGTCCTGCTGAAGCCGGCTGCCGCTGGTACCGGCATGATCGCTGGCGGCCCCGTGCGTGCCGTCATCGAGGCTGCTGGCATCAAGGACATTCGTGCGAAGTCTATGCGTTCCAACAACCCCATCAATGTTGTGTCTGCTACCTTCGCAGGTCTGTGCGGCCTGGTCAGCGCAGAGTCTGTTGCTGAGAAGCGCGGCAAGACCGTGAAAGAAATTCTGGGTTAAGGAGGTAACAAACCATGGCAGATAAGATGCTCAAGATCGAGCTGAAGAAGAGCCTGATCGGCCGCGGCGCAAAGCAGATCGCTACCGCTGAGGCTCTGGGCCTGAAGAAGCCGGGCGACGTTACCGTTCAGCCTGACAATGCCGCTACGCAGGGCAAGATCGCTAAGATCGGCTTCCTGCTCAGCGTCACCGAAGCCTAATCAGGGGGGATACGCATAATGAAACTTCATGAACTGCACGCGATTCCCGGCGCAAACAAGGCTGTGACCCGCAAGGGCCGCGGCATTGGCTCCGGCAATGGCAAGACTGCCGGTTTTGGCAGCAAGGGCCAGAAGGCCCGTTCCGGCGTGAAGCACGCTGGTTTCGAGGGCGGCCAGATGCCTCTGGCACGCCGTCTGCCGAAGGTCGGCTTTAACAACATCTTTGCCACCCAGTACGCCATCGTCAATGTGGCCGATCTGGAGGCAGCTTTCGAGGCCGGCGAAGTCGTCGACACCGAGGCTCTGAAGGCAAAGGGTCTGGTCAAGAAGACCCTGGACGGCGTTAAGGTCCTGGGCAACGGCGAGCTGACCAAGGCTCTGACCGTCAAGGCCGCAGCCTATTCCGCTTCTGCCAAAGAGAAAATCGAGAAGGCAGGCGGAAAGGCTGAGGTGATGTAAGGTGTTCCAGACATTCCGTAACGCATGGAAGATCCCCGAGCTTAAAAATCGTCTCCTGTTCACGCTGGCGATCCTCGTGGTGTACCGTTTGGGCTGTGCTATCCCGGTGCCCTTCGTGACCGGCTCTGCGCTGACGCAGATGTTCTCGAACGGCAATATGCTCGCATATCTTGATATGATGAGCGGCGGCGCACTGTCCCGGTGCACGCTCTTCGCGTTAGGTGTGACACCCTATATCAACGCATCCATCATCGTGCAGCTGCTCACGGTGGCCATCCCCTCGCTGGAAAACATTGCGAAGGAACCGGACGGCCAGCAGAAGCTGCAGCAGATCACCCGGTACGCCGGCGGCATCATCGCTCTGATCATGAGCCTCGGCTACTACTTTGTGGTCCGTAACATGGGCGCACTGAAGTACACTTCCGGCGCGGCTGGTATCTTTACCGCCGTGGTCATCATCGCCACCTTCACCGCAGGTGCTCAGCTGATCACCTGGTGCGGCGAGCAGATCGATGACAAGGGCATCGGCAACGGCCTGTCCCTTCTGATCTTCTCTTCGATCGTTTCCAACTGGTCCTCTCTCTACACCACGGTGGCGGGTCTCCTGACCCGTGCTGCCGCAGGCGAGAGCCAGTTCTACATCTTCCTGCCCCTGCTGCTCGTTCTGGCACTGGTCGTGATCGTGTTCATCGTCATTATGACGAATGCTGAGCGCCGCATCACCATCCAGTACGCCAAGCGCGTGGTGGGCCGCAAGCAGATGGGCGGGCAGAACAGCTACCTGCCGCTGAAGCTGAACATGAGCGGCGTCATGCCCATCATCTTCGCTTCCGCTCTGGTCTCGATCCCGGGCACGATCGGCAGCTTCCTGCAGGTCGACCAGGCTGCGCATCCGTTCTGGTACGCATTCTTCCGTACCTTCAACTATACGTCGCCGCTTTACGTCGTCATCTACCTGCTGCTGATCCTGGCCTTCAACTACTTCTATGTGGCCATCCAGTACAACCCCGTTGAGATCGCCAACAATCTGCGCCGCAACAACGGCTCGATCCCCGGCTTCCGTCCCGGCAAGCCGACCAGCGATTTCATCACCCGCACGCTGAACAAGATCACCCTCATCGGCGCGATCTTCCTCGCTGTGGTGGCTGTACTGCCGATCGTTCTGGGCAACCTGACCGGTATGAGCATCCAGCTGGGCGGTACCAGCCTGCTGATCGTGGTCGGTGTGGCACTCGATACCACCCGCAGCCTCGACAGCTTCATGACGATGCGCAGCCACAAGGGCTTCCTCGGCTGATCTGTAAAGAATAAGCACTGATGTAAGAAAGCACTGGAAAGGAGAGCATGCTCGGACTTTTCAGTGCTTTTTTGCTTTGGTGAGCCGTTAGCGGCTCCAAACCGCGGCGGACTCGAAGAAAAAACCATCCTTTAAATAAGGAGAGGAGAAATTTCTATGAATCTGATTCTGTTGGGCGCTCCCGGCGCAGGCAAAGGTACGCAGGCTGAGATCATCTGCGCAAAACTGAACATCCCCGCCATCAGCACGGGCAACATCCTCCGCGCCGCCGTCAAGGACGGCACCGAGATGGGCCTGAAGGCCAAGAGCTTTATGGATGCCGGCGCACTGGTCCCCGATGAGGTCATCATCGGCATCCTGAAGGAGCGCCTGTCCGAGGCTGACTGCGCCAACGGCTTCATTCTGGACGGTGTGCCCCGCACCATCGCGCAGGCAGAGGCCATCGAGAAGATGGGCATCCGCATCGACAAGGTGCTGGAGCTGTCCGTTGCAGACAATGTCATCGTTGAGCGGATGGGCGGCCGCCGCGTCTGCGAGAAGTGCGGCGCAAGCTACCACATCGTCAACAAGAAGAGCAAGGTCGAGGGCGTGTGCGACTGCTGCGGCGGCAAGCTCGTCATCCGCAAGGACGACCAGCCCGCCACCGTGCTGGATCGCCTGAAGGCATACCACGAGCAGACCGAGCCGCTGGTGGACTTCTACCGTCAGCGCGGCAAGCTGGCTGTCATCCCCTTCAGTGACTCCATCGAGGCGACCACGGCAGAGATCATGAAGGCTTTGGAGGCATAAAAAGTGATTCAGATCAAGAATGCGAAAGAGCTGGACGGTATGCGCAAGGCAAATGCTCTGAGCGCAGCTGCCCTGAAATACGGTGGTGAGCATATCGAGGCAGGCATGACCACTTGGGAGCTGGATAAGCTGATCTATGACTTCATCGTGAAGCATGGAGGCATCCCCAACTTCAAGGGTCTGTACGGCTTCCCCGGAACGGCCTGCATCAGTTTGAACGATACCATCATCCATGGTATCCCTTCGCATGACATCGTCATCCGTCCGGGTGACATCGTGAGCATCGACACCGGCGCAAAGGTGGACGGCTTCAACGGCGACAACGCCTGCACCTATGGGGTGGGCAAGATCGACCTCGAGGCCCAGCGCCTGTTGGACGTCACCAAGGCTGCTCTGTACAAGGGCATCGAACAGGCCGTGGCCGGCAACCGCATCGGTGACATCGGCTATGCCGTCCAGAGCTACTGCGAGGACGCAGGCTTCTCCGTGGTCCGCGAGTTCGTGGGCCACGGCACCGGCCGGGAGCTGCACGAGGACCCCGAGGTGCCGAACTACGGCCATCAGGGCCGCGGCCCCCGCCTCGTGCCCGGCATGACCATCGCCATCGAGCCGATGATCTGCCAGTACGACTACAAGATCAAGCAGCTGAGCGACGGCTGGACGGTCAAGACCAAGGACGGCGGTCTGGCGGCTCACTTCGAGCATTCCATTGCCATCCTGAAGGACCACACCGAGATCATGACCAAGAGCTGGGATGATCCCGATTTTGACCCGAGCACCTTCAGCTTCAAGTAAGCACTGAGGCCGAGACCTCCCTGAAAGGGGAGGTCTTTTTTGGTTTTGCAGGACGTCATTTATGCAATTCTGACAACTTTTGGTGAAAAAGATTCATCTTCACGGTGGAAATGGCGATGCAGGGGGCGGAAAAAGACTGTTTTGAAAAAGCAAGAAATTTTTATCGGAAATACGGAAAAAACCACTTGCAAAATGGATGCAAAAGGTGTATAATCTATAAATGGCCGTGGCAGCCAGATGCTTTCTCGGTGGACAGGGATTTTCTGCCCACTTTGCGGATTTCGTGCCGCAGGAGAAGAAGTATGTGGCTTTCATCGCCGCCTGTCCGTCCCAACACGACAAACTGAGCAGATCCAAATGAGGAGGCAATTAGCTTGTCTAAAGAAGACGTCATCGAGATCGAAGGCATCGTGCGTGAAGCCATGCCCAACGCCATCTTCAAGGTGGAAATGTTGAGCGAGGACAAGAACACCGGGAAGCTTGCTCCCAGTGGTCACATCCTCTTAGCGCACATCTCCGGCAAGCTGCGGACCAATTTCATCCGTATCCTGCCCGGGGACAAGGTAACCGTGGAAATGTCGCCCTACGACCTGTCGAAGGGCCGCATCACCTGGCGCTCCAAATAAGCGTCAGGGTATCAACCAAAAGGAGGTTCAACATCATGAAGGTCAAGCCTTCCGTGAAACCCATCTGCGAAAAGTGCAAGGTCATCCGCCGCAAAGGCCGCGTGATGGTCATCTGCCAGAACCCCAAGCATAAGCAGCGCCAGGGCTAATTCGGGCGCCTGGGGGTCAAGTGCGTAGAGTCCCGGCGCAGACCCCGACACTGACATGGGATGATTTTGGAGGAAAACTACTATGGCACGTATTGCCGGCGTTGACCTGCCCCGCGAGAAGCGCGTTCAGGTGGGTCTCACCTACGTTTACGGTATCGGTCAGACCACTGCCAACAAGATCCTGGCAGCTACTGGCATCAACCCCGATACCCGCGTCAAGGACCTGACTCTGGAAGAAGAGGCCAAGATCCGTGACTACATCGATCAGGCTAACATCATCGTCGAGGGCGACCTGCGTCGTAACGTCGCTCTGGACATCAAGCGCCTGGTTGAGATCCAGTCCTTCCGTGGCACCCGCCATCGTAAGAATCTGCCCTGCCGTGGCCAGCGTACCAAGACCAATGCACGTACCTGCAAGGGCCCGAAGCGCACGGTCGCTAACAAGAAGAAGTAAGGAGGTTCTGAGAAATGGCAAGTGCAAATAACGCCAAGAAGGGCGCAAACGTCCGCATGAAGCGGAAAGAGCGTAAGAACATTGCAGCCGGTCAGGCTCACATCCAGTCTACGTTCAACAATACTGTCGTCACCATCACCGACCTGCAGGGCAATGCAGTGTCTTGGTGCTCCTCTGGCTCCCTGAACTTCCGCGGCAGCCGCAAGAGCACTCCGTTTGCAGCTCAGTCTGCAGCCGAGACTGCTGCCAAGGTCGCTATCGAGCATGGCATGAAGACCGTTGAGGTCTACGTCAAGGGCCCCGGCGCTGGCCGTGAGTCCGCTATCCGTGCGCTTCAGGCCACCGGTCTGGAAGTCACCCTCATCAAGGACGTGACTCCCATCCCCCACAACGGCTGCCGTCCCCCGAAGCGCCGTCGTGTCTGATCGAAGGAGGAAACTGAATTATGGCAAAGAATACGCAGCCTATCGCAAAGCGTTGCAAGGCCCTGGGCATTTCTCCTGCGGTCATGGGCTATGCAAAGAAGAATACTACCCGCAACTCCAATGGCAACATGCGCAAGAAGCAGTCTGAGTACGCTACTCAGCTGAAGGAGAAGCAGAAGGTCAAGTTCATCTACGGCGTGCTGGAGAAGCAGTTCCACAACGCCTACCTGAAGGCTGAGGCTATGCCCGGCAAGACCGGCGAGAACCTGCTCCAGCTCATGGAGCGCCGTCTGGACAACGTCGTGTTCCGTCTGGGCTTTGCTCAGACCCGCCGCGACGCTCGTCAGCTGGTCTCTCACGCTCACTTCACCGTCAACGGCAAGAAGGTCAACATCCCCTCTTACCTGATCAAGGCCGGTGATGTCATCGAGGTCCGTGAGTCCAGCCGCAGCTCTGCTAAGTTCGCTAAGCTGACTGGCCCTGAGGCTCCCGTCGTGGCTCTGCCCTCTTGGCTGGACCGTGAGGCCGGCACCCTGAAGGGCGTCGTCAACAAGCTCCCCGAGCGCAGCGACATCGACTACGAAGTTGCAGAGCACCTCATCGTCGAGCTGTACTCCAAGTAATCCATTAAGAAGGCCTGGCCTTTCATGTGGATGGCCGGTTTTCGCATTCTTTTCTTTGAAAGAATTTAATAATGGGCCGATGGCAACATCGGTTTGACAAGGAGGGCATAGATATGATGGAGATTGAACGTCCCAAAATCGAAACGGCAAGCCTGTCTCCCGACGGCCGCTACGGCAAGTTCGTGGCAGAGCCGCTGGAGCGTGGTTTTGGCATCACACTGGGCAACAGCCTGCGTCGTGTGCTTCTTTCCTCTCTGCCCGGTGTCGCCGTGACCAGCGTCAAGATCGACGGCGTGGTTCACGAGTTCTCCACCATTGAGGGCGTCAAGGAAGACGTTACCGAGATTGTCCTGAACCTGAAGGGTATCGCTGCAAAGCTGTACACCGATGGTCCGAAGACAGTGCGTGTTGAAGCAGTCGGCCCCTGTGAGGTCACTGCGGACAACATCAAACAGGGCGATGATATTGAGATCCTGAACCCTGAGTGGCACATTGCAACCCTCGGCGAGGGCGGCAAGCTCGTCATGGAGCTGACCTTCGATAAGGGTCGCGGCTATGTGCCCGCTGAGCGCAACAAACAGGCCATCATCGAGAAGAATGACATCAACACTCTTCCCGTTGATAGCATTTACACCCCCGTGCTCAAGGTGAATTATAATGTCGAGAGCACCCGTGTGGGCCAGGCGATCGATTATGACAAGCTGACCATCGAGGTTTGGACCGATGGCACGATCAATGCGCAGGAGGCCGTTTCTCTGGCAGCCCGCGTGCTGACCGAGCACCTGAACCTGTTCGTCAACCTGTCCGACGAGGCCGCTGGCGCTGAGATCATGGTGGAGAAGACCAACGACGACAAGGAGAAGGCTCTGGAGATGACCATCGAAGAGCTGGATTTGAGCGTCCGTTCCTTCAACTGCCTCAAGCGCGCCGGTATCAACACGGTGGAGGATCTGGTCAGCAAGAGCGAGGACGAAATGATGAAGGTTCGCAACCTCGGCCGCAAGAGCCTCGAGGAAGTCATGGCAAAGCTGGACTCCCTCGGCTTCAAGCTGAACACAGACGATGAGTAAATAATTAAGTTAAGGAGTGAAACGGGATGCCCGGTACCAGAAAGCTCGGTAGAACCAGCGACAGCCGCAACGCTATGATGCGCGCTATGGTTACCTACCTGTTAGAGAATGGCAAGATTGAGACCACTGTCACTCGCGCTAAGGACGTTCGTTCCATGGCCGAGAAGATGATCACCCTGGGTAAGGCCAGCGACCTGCACACCAAGCGTCAGGTCTACGCCTACATCACCAAGGAAGATGTTGCAAAGAAGCTGTTTGATGAGATCAGCCCCAAGTACGCTGACCGCAACGGCGGCTACACCCGCATCATCAAGATCGGCGCTCGCCGCGGCGACGCTGCTGAGATGGCAGTTCTGGAGCTTGTCTAAGCTTCTCTGACTGAATAAGATCAGTATCAAAAAGCCCTTTCCCGTCCGGGAGGGGGCTTTTTTCTGTTTTCGCCGCTTGGCATCGTCCCCCTTGCGTGATATACTGATACTGTTATGGTATGCAGATTTCCACAGGCAGGAGGGGATATGTTGAAAATCAAAGGATGGCTGCGGGCTGCGGCGCTGACGCTGGTGCTCTGCCTGCTGCTGACCGGGTGCAGCTTCCCCATGCAGGAGACGATACAGGTGGAGGAGCTGCTGCGTGCGCCCCGCCTTGCGGGCGATTACGGTGCGCTGCAAGCGGCCCTGAACGACTGGCTGGGGGAGAGCGCCCAGCTGAAATACCCGATGCAGGGCGACCTGCTTTCCCCCTTCGTCCTACAGGATTTTGACGGTGACGGCCAGCAGGATGCGGCGGTGTTCTATACCACGGCCCTCACCTCCAATGTATGCGTCGCCTTTCTGCGCAAGAACAGCGAGGGCAGCTGGCAGGTGAGCCAGACGGTAGAGGGCCTCGCCGACACGGTGGACAATGTCCGGCTGGCGCAGCTTCAGGCGGGCGGCACGGCCCAGCTGGTGGTGGGTTATACGGCTTCGCAGGAGGATCGTTATCTGGCGGTCTATTCCTACGAGAACGGCGAGGTGTCGGCCATCCTCGAGCAGGCCTATGAGCAGTACCTTGTGGAGGACATCACCGGCGGCGGCAACGAGGACCTGATCCTGATGTCCACGCAGGAGGGCAGCGGCGTCCAGATCGAGCTGCTGACCGTGGACAAGGACGGACGTTTCCAGCAGGTGGCTGTGATGGCGCTGTCGGGGGATAAATTCTCGGGCTGCGCCTCGGTGGCGGCAGGACTCGGTGCGGACGGCAGGCACTATCTGGTGCTGGACGGCTGGACGGGCATCTCGGGCAACAATCTGGCCTCGGTGCTGCTGCGGTTCGATGAGGAGAGCCAGCAGATGGTGCCTGCATCTCAGATCAGCAGCGAGGAGCTGTACAACGCCTCCCTGCGCAACGTACCCAACCTCGTGAGCCGGGATCTGGACGGCGACGGCACGGTGGAGATCCCCACCCAGCCCGACGAGGCAGGCCTGCTGAACATGAGCCAGAGCCGACGGATGGACTTCATCGTCTGGATGGATTACACTGCCGCCGCGCCGGAGAAGAGCTTCGGCCTTCTGGACGAGGAGACGGGCTGTTATATCGCCCTGCCCATCGAGTGGGAGGGCAACCTGATGCTGACCGACAGCGCGGAGGTGGAAGGTGCCGTGGAGCTGCGGACAGTGGACGAGAATAAGCTGGTGCTGACCATCCGGATGGCCTCTTCCAGCGAGAGCGCGGTGGGCTGGGTCCGCCTCGGCGTGGTGGCGTCCCGCCAGATGCAGGCAAAGCTCGGCCCGGATGTGACCATCGAGGACCCGGATTACCGGCTCTCCCGGTCGCTGTATCGGCTGAATTAGCCCTCTCAGGCCGGGCAGATCTAAGCTGACGGAGTAAAAATGATTTTTCGTAAAATGCCGGGCCTTGCGCACAGGGCAAGCAGGCGAGAAACGGAGGAACGATAAATGGTCAAGGTTCTGGTAGTAGAGGATGAAGCCAGCATCCGGGAGATGATCGCGCTGAACCTGCGTCTGGCCGGGATGGAGGCTGTGGAGGCAGACAGCGCCGAAGCGGCTCTGCCGCTGTTGGAGCAGCGCCCGGGCTGCGATGCGGCCATTCTGGACGTGATGCTGCCGGGCATGAACGGCTTCTCGCTCTGCGAGACCATCCGCCGCACCGACCAGAAGATCGGCATCATTATCCTGAGCGCCAAGGGGCAGGAGCAGGACAAGATCCGCGGCCTGTCCATCGGTGCCGACGACTATATGACCAAGCCCTTCAGCGTCAGCGAGCTGCTGGCCCGGGTGGAGGCCCTCTGCCGCCGCGTAGGCCGTTCGGCCAGCACGGCGGCGGGGGAGCAGGCCCCGGTCTCGCTGGTAAGCGGCAGCTTTGTGCTGGACGAGAACCGCCGCGTCCTGCTCAAGGCGGGCAAGCCCATCGAGCTGACGCAGGTGGAGTTCCAGATCATGGAGCTGTTCTTCCGCAACCCCGGCGTTGCGCTGGTGCGGGAGCGCATCCTGAAAGGGGTCTGGGGCGAGAACTACTTCGGTGACGTCAAGATCGTGGACGTGAACATCCGTCGTCTGCGGATGAAGGTGGAGGATGAACCCAGCCACCCGGCCCATATCCTCACGGTGTGGGGATATGGGTATCGGTGGGAGGAGTAAGGACGGAAAGGGAGAAAACGCCATGCGAAGCGGCATTACCCGGAGATGGCTGCAGGGCAGTCTGCTCATTACGGTGCTGCTGGTGCTGCTGGTGGAGGTCATGTTCCTCTACAGCACCACCCGCAGCTACTACAACGGCGTCCAGCAGACCATGTACCGCCGCTTTTCGTCCATCACCGGCCAGCTCAAGATGTACACCGGCGAGACGAGCCAGAAGACCGCCGCCAGCCGCAGCGTGGCGCTGCGCCGGATGGTGGAGCAGTTCTCCGACAAGGACAAATACGAGTTCATGCTGCTGGACAGCTACGGCGGTGTGATCGCCTCGTCCAGCGGCACCGACGCGGAGGGCATCGTGACCAGCACCGACTTTGAACAGGCGCAGGAGGCTATGGACGGGCAGGGCGTCGCCATCTACCGCACCCAGAGCGGCGAGATGGTCATGGCGGCCTGCTGCCTCGTGCCCTATGCCGCCGAGGATGTGGCCGCGATGCGCCTCGTCACTAGCCTGACGCTGGTGGGGCAGCAGCTCAAGCGGACGGCGGTGGTGGCCCTCATCATGGGCACGGCGGTGCTGGCCTTTACCATCATGTCGGGCCTCTATTTTGTGCGGAGCATCGTGGTGCCGCTGGGGCAGGTGGAGCGCACTGCCGCCAGCATCGCCCGGGGCGAGCTGGACGTCCGTCTGCCCGTCACCGGCGACGAGCGGGACGAGGTAGACCGTCTGCGGGGCACCATCAACCGGATGGCTGAGGGTCTCGAGGAGACAGAAAAGATGAAGAACGAGTTCATCAGCTCTGTCTCCCACGAGCTGCGCACCCCGCTCACCTCCATCCGAGGCTGGGTGGAGACCCTGCGCACGCTGGACGACCCCTCGGACGAGAACTACCGCAAGGGCCTCGAGATCATCAACAACGAGACGGCCCGCCTCTACAACATGGTGGAAGAGCTGCTGGATTTCAGCCGCTTGCAGAACGGACGCCTCAAGATGACCTGCCGCCCCCTCGACCTCGTGGCGGAGCTGACCGACGCGGTGCTCTTCTGCGAGGCCCGCATCCAGCGGGAGGGGCTTGTGCTGGTGTACAATGAGCCGGAGGAGATGATCCCGGTCTACGCCGACCCCGACCGACTGCGGCAGGTGTTCATCAACATCATGGACAATGCCATCAAATATTCTGCCCCCGGCGGACGGATCACCGTCAAGCTCTGGGCCGGGGAGTACAAGGCCTTCGTGGAGATCCTCGATCAGGGCCGGGGCATCCCGCCGGAAGATCTGGAAAACGTCAAGACCAAGTTCTACAAGGGCAGCAACTCGGTGCGGGGCAGCGGCATCGGTCTGGCACTGGTGGACTCCATCATGACCGCCCTCGACGGCACGATGGACATCAAGAGTACGCTGGGCCGGGGCACTGTAGTGACGCTGGGCCTGCCGCTCTACAAAAAGTAAGATTTTGTCACATTTATGTGGTAAGATAGAGGCTAAAAAACGGACAGGAGAAATCCATTTTATGAATCACGAACCCAAGAAGGAATGCTTCAAGACCAGCGTAGGCGGTCAGGCCCTGATGGAGGGCATCATGATGCGCGGCCCGAAGCAGATCTGCTGCGCCGTGCGCAAGCCGGACGGCACCATTGAGACCAAGATCGAGGATACCCCCAAACACGGCATCTGGGCAAAGATTCCCATCGTGCGTGGCGCTATCTCGATGATCGAGAGCCTCATTACCGGCTACCGGTACATGATGTACTCCGCACAGGTGAGCATGGGCGACGAGTACGACGCCGAAGAGGAAGAGTCTGCCTTTGAAAAATGGGTGGGCGAGCATCTGGGCAAAAAGGCCGAAGACATCCTGATGGCCGGTGCGGCCCTTGTGGGCGGTCTGTTCGCCATCCTGCTCTTCACCGTTCTGCCCACGGTGTTGGTGGGCGGTCTCGGCAAGGTGGTCGTCCTGACCCGCTGGCCGAAGGTCATCCTCGAAGCGTTGCTCAAGGTCGCCATCTTCCTGACCTATATGGTGGCCATCTCCAAGATGAAGGAGATCCACCGTGTCTTCGAATACCACGGTGCCGAGCACAAGACCATCGCCTGCTACGAGGCCGGCGACGAGCTGACCGTGGAGAATGTCCGCAAGTATACCCGCTTCCACCCCCGCTGCGGAACCAGCTTCCTCATTCTGGTGGTCATCGTCAGCGTCTTTCTCTACAGTGTCCTGCCGTGGAGCAGCACCAGCCTCCGTGTGGTCTTCAAGCTGCTGCTTCTGCCTGTGGTCATGGGTATCAGCTACGAGCTGCTGAAATGGTGCGGCCGCTCGGATAACCTTGCAACCCGCATCATCCGCCAGCCCGGTCTCTGGGTGCAGCGGTTGACCGTCTTTGAACCCGACGACAGCATGATCGAGGTGGCCATTGCAGCCGTGACGCCCGTTTTGCCCGAAAAGCCGGAGGACGGAATATGGTGAGCGAAGGGATGCTGCCCCGGGCCGCCGTCCGGGAAGTGGAAGAGCGTCTGACGGCGGCAGGCTGTCCCGACGCGGACTTCGACGCCCGGGAGCTGTTCCGGCTGGCCACAGGTCGGGACGCCCGGCTCACAGACCGCCCGCTGGACGCCGACGAAGCGGCCAGACTGGAGGCGCTGACCCTCCGCCGCGCAGCCCGGGAGCCTTTGCAGTACCTCTGCGGCAGCTGGCCCTTCCTCGACTTTGAGCTGGCCGTGGGGCCGGGGGTGCTCTGCCCCCGCGCCGACACCGAGGTGGTGGCCGAAGCTGCTGCCGGGATGCTGGCAGGCGTGGAAACGCCGCGTGTGCTGGATCTTTGCGCCGGAACAGGCTGTCTGGGCCTCGGCGTCAAGCGGCTCTGCCCGACGGCGGTCGTTACCTGCGTGGAAAAAAGCCCGGAGGCCTATGCCTACCTCGAAAAGAACACCCGTCTGGCCCTGAAGGGGCAGGGCGGCAGCACCGAAAATGTGCTGGATGCTTCGCCCTTTGAGGCACCGGCCTTCGACTGGGGCTTCCGGACTGCCCGCGCTGCGGAGCCGGTGGAAGGCGACCTCTTCACCTACTGGCAGACCCTGCCCGACGGGCAGCTGGACCTCATCGTCTCCAATCCGCCCTACCTGACGGCGCAGGAGATGCGGGAGCTGCAGCCCGAGGTGGCGAAAGAGCCTGCCATGGCGCTGGAGGCCGGGGACGACGGACTCGTATTTTACAGGGCCATCGCGGAACACTACCAGAAGGCCCTCCGCCCCGGCGGTGCGCTGGCGCTGGAGATCGGCTGGCAGCAGCGGGAGGCCGTGGAGGCCCTGCTGGAAGCAAACGGCTGGGTGGACATCACCTGCCGGAAGGATTTTGGCGGCAACGACCGCTGCGTAATGGCCCGCAGAGCAGAATAAGCGTGAGAAAATAAAAAATATCTACAACTATCTGTTGTCATATCTGAAATCTGTGATATACTATAGAGGAAAGAATCGGTACAGCACAGCCTGCACCCCGCAGGTAAAGCGATAAAGGAGCAGCACGCTATGGCAAAAAATCAGAACAACAATGTCGCCCCCGCCACCCAGAAGACGGAGCCGGGCGCAAAGAAGGATGCGCTGGCAACGGCGCTGGCCCAGATCGAAAAGCAGTTTGGTAAGGGCGCGATCATGAAGCTGGGCGACAACACCGCCATGCAGGTGGACGCCATCTCTACCGGCAGCCTCGGCCTCGACCTCGCGCTGGGCGTGGGCGGTGTGCCCCGCGGACGTATCATCGAGGTGTTCGGACCGGAATCCAGCGGTAAGACCACACTGGCCCTCCACATCCTCGCCGAGGCTCAGAAGAAGGGCGGCGAGGTGGCCTTCATCGACGTCGAGCACGCCCTTGACCCGGCCTATGCCTCAGCGCTGGGCGTCAACATCGACGAGCTGCTGGTCAGCCAGCCCGACACCGGCGAGCAGGCGATGGAGATCTGCGAGGCACTGGTGCGTTCCGGTGCCATCGACGCCATCGTTGTGGACTCGGTGGCCGCTATGGTGCCCCGCGCCGAGATCGAGGGCGAGATGGGCGACAGCCACGTCGGCCTGCAGGCACGTCTGATGAGTCAGGCCATGCGCAAGCTCACCAGCGTCATCGGCAAGACCAACACCGTCTGCGTCTTCATCAACCAGCTGCGTGAGAAGGTGGGCATCGTCTACGGCAACCCCGAAGTCACTACCGGCGGCCGCGCACTGAAGTATTATTCCTCTGTCCGCATCGACATCCGCCGCGTCGAGGGCCTGAAGGACTCTTCCGGCCAGTTTATCGGCAACCATACCCGCGCCAAGATCGTCAAGAACAAGGTGGCGCCTCCGTTCCGTGAGGCCGAGTTCGACATCATGTTCGGCGAGGGCATTTCCAAAATGAGCGAGCTGCTGGATGTGGGCGTCAAGCTGGGCATCGTCCAGAAGAGCGGCGCGTGGTTCAACTACGGCGACATCCGTCTGGGTCAGGGCCGCGACAATGCCAAGCAGTTCCTCAAGGACAACCCCGAGATCGCCAACGACATCGAGGGTCAGATCCGCGCCAACGCGGATAAGCTCTACGCCACCCGCCGCCCGGTGGGCAAGGCTGCCGCTGCGGCGGACAAGGAGGAGGGCGGCGAGACCGCTTCCGCCTCCAAGGAGCCGGTCGTCAAAGCACCGGCCCGCAGCAGCGAGAGCGAGCTGGACATCATGGTGGAAGACTAAATGGCTTTTTCGAGAAGGGGCCGTCCGCTGGCCGAGGAGGAAAAATCCACCGACGCCGCCAAGGCCCGCGCCCGTGCGATGGAGCTTCTGGCCGGGCAGGAGCTTTCGTCCGGACAGCTCTATGAGCGGCTGGGGCGGCGCTTTACCCAGCCCACCGCCGCCGCTGTGGTGGCCGAGATGGTGGAGCGGCAGTATGTGGACGACGAGCGCTATGCCCTGACCCGCGCCCACGGCCTGCTGGCTGCCCGCAAGAGCCGCCGCGCCGCCGCGCAGAACCTGCGGCAGAAGGGGCTGGACGCGCAGCAGGTCTCTGCTGCGCTGGAAGAGGTCTATGCTCCGGATGAAGCGGGCGAAGACCCGGAGCTGGAAGCTGCCGCCGCCCTCGTGGAGGGGCGGTATCGCAGCAAGCTGGCCGCAGGGCGGAAAGACCTTGTTGTGGCTGCGCTGGCCCGGCGGGGTTTTGCGTATCCGGTCATCAAAGAGGCGATAAAGAGAGCAGAGGGGGACGATTAGTTCTCTTTTGTGCGCCAAAGAGAATCTGCTTAAAGAAAAAATCAACCCTACCGCAGCCCCACATCAAGTCGTTATAACAGACCCTCAAGAGAGAAAGAGAGTATTATCCGAATGAAAATTGCGTGTATTTCCCTTGGATGCCCGAAAAATCAGGTCGATCTGGACGTCATGGTCCACATCCTGCTGTCTGCGGGCCACGAGACGGTGGCCGACCTCGGCGAGGCGGACGTCATCCTCGTCAACACCTGCGGATTCATCGAGAGCGCCAAGACTGAGGCCATTGAAAACATCCTCGAGGCCTGCTCCTACAAGCAGGTAAACCCGAACCTGAAGGTGGTCGTCACCGGCTGTCTGGCCGAGCGCTACCGGAGCCAGATCGAGGAGGAGATCCCCGAGGTGGACGCCGTGGTCGGCTGCGCCTCCAATAAGGCCATCGACTCCATCGTGGCCCGCCTGTTCAGCGGCGAAGAGCATCTGGAGAGCTACGGCCTCAAAAAGGACTTCCCGCTGGGCGGCAAGCGCGTCATCGGCACGCCCGCCCACTATGCGTACTTAAAGATCGCCGAGGGCTGCAACAACCGCTGCCACTACTGCGCTATCCCCGGCATCCGCGGCCCGCTGCGCAGCCGCGAGATGGCCGACTGTGTGGCAGAGGCCCGCTGGCTGGCCGGTGAGGGCGTCAAAGAGCTTATCATCGTGGCACAGGACCCCACCGCCTACGGCGAGGACTGGGGCAAGCCGGGCAGCATCTGTGAGCTGCTGGACAAGCTGAACCGGATCGACGGCATCCAGTGGATCCGCATTATGTACGCCTACCCTGAGCGTATTACCGACGAGTTTATCGCTGCCATGAAGCGGAACGAGAAGGTCCTGCCCTACCTCGACCTGCCCATCCAGCACTGCAACGACACCATCCTCAAGAACATGAACCGCCGCTCTACCCGCGCCGAGCTGCTGGAGGTCATCGGCAAGCTGCGCCGTGAGATCCCGGACATCACCCTCCGCACGACCCTCATCGCGGGCTTCCCCGGCGAGACAGAGGAGCAGTTCGAGGACTTATGCAGCTTTGTGAAAGAGGTGCAGTTCGACCGTCTGGGCTGCTTTGCCTACTCCGCCGAGGAGAACACCGTCGCCGCCAAGATGGACGGTCAGATCGAGCAGGAGGTCAAGGACAAACGCGCCGAGCTGGTGATGCAGATCCAGACCGGCATCATGGCCCAGAAGCAGGCCGCAAAGGTGGGCCAGACCGTCCGCGTCCTCTGCGACGGCGTGGATGACGAGAGCGGCCTCTACCTCTGCCGCACCGCCGCCGACGCCCCCGAAGTGGACGGCAATGTCTGCGTGTCCAGCGAAGAGCCGCTCTACCCCGGCGAGTTCTATGACGTGCTGGTGGAGGACAGCGACCTTTACGATTTGTATGGTACTGTCGTAAAATAACAGATTGGAGGATAATTCTGTATGAATCTGCCCAATAAGCTCACCCTGACCCGTATCCTGCTGGTGCCGGTGTTCATGATCTTCGTCTCTCTCGGCCAGTATATCACGCCGAGCTACAACCCCCGCTACTACCTCATCGCCGGTGTGGTCTTTGCCGTGGCCAGCTTCACCGATTTCCTCGACGGCCATCTGGCCCGCAAGTGGAACATGGTCACGGATTTCGGCAAGTTTGCCGACCCGCTGGCCGACAAGCTGCTGACCACAGTGGCCTTCATCTACATGATGCGGGACGGCGTGTGCAGCCCCGTGGTGCTCTGCATCATTCTGGCCCGCGAGTTTGCTGTCTCCGGACTTCGCATGGTGGCCGCCGGTGCCAAGGATGGCCGGGTCATCGCCGCCAATATGTGGGGCAAGGTGAAGACTGTGCTGCAGATGCTGACCATCCTCTTCTACTACTTCACGGTCTCCCTGACCGGAAACGTGCTGGGCCAGCAGTGCGCAGATGTGGCTTCTGTGCTGTGCTGGGGCGTGGCCGCTGTGACCGCGATCTCCGGCATCAAGTATCTGTGGGACAACCGCAGCTTCATCAATACGGCAAAATAAGCGCCTCACCGGGTGTAAAAAAGAAACGAGCGGAAAAACCGCTCGTTTCTTTGATATTGCAGCAAATAATTACAGGTAGGAGAGCGAAAGATGCTGAAAAACATCCTCATCGTCGGGCGGAAGCTGGCTTCGGCAGCGCTGAATTTCCTCATCGTGTACTTCGAGACCATTGCCCTCCCCATGAGCTGGGCGCTGGGCGGCACCATCATGTTCACCATGTACACCGAGCTGTCCAACATCTTCAACGGTGCGGTCTGCCTGCTGGTGGGGCTGTGGCAGCTGGGCTGCGTCTTCACCGGGCGGGAACTGCCCCTCTGGATTAAGCGGCTCAAATTCATCTCCACCAGCTGCCTTGCCATGACCTTCCTGACGGTGGTCATCATTCTGGCCCCCATGTATGAGGACGGCAACGGCTGGTACATCATGCTCTTCACCGACTCGATGCTCTACCATCACTTCCTCAACCCGGTGCTGGCTATCCTGTCGCTGATGCTCTTCGAGCGTCTGCCCCGCCTGTCGCTGGGACAGGTCTGGTGGGCGCTGGTCCCGACCGTCCTATACGGCTTGTATGATCTGCACGGGAATATTACAGGGACCATTGACGGCCCCTATCCCTTTATGCGGGTGTATGACCAGACCATCCCGGAGACGCTGACATGGTTCGCCATCATCCTTGGGACAGATCTTCTGTATGCCTTCCTGCTCTGGTGGCTGGGCGGCAACGGAAAGAAGAGCAAAGTGGGCTTGAAGTTCCGGACATAAGAAAAGGCCGCTGTACCTTGTCTGTGGGTACAGCGGCCTTTTTAAGTGGTGAAACCTCTCCGTCACGCCTGCGGCGTGCCACCTCTCCTACCGAGGAGAGGCCTTGGCATACCGGAAAGCTTTCCCTCTTCGCCAGAGGCTCCCCTCGGTAGGGGAGCTGTCGAGCGAGAGCGAGACTGAGAGGTTGATTTCTTTACAGCAGCGGGATCCCTGCCTTTTCGCAGGCCTCGCGGGTGGCGGCGTCCCAGACACTGGCCTGGACTTCACCGATGTGGGCGCTGCCCAGCAGCAGCATACACAGACGGCTCTGGCCGATGCCGCCGCCGATGGTGTAGGGCAGCTCGCCGTTCAGCACAGCCTTGTGGAAGGGGAGCGTGCGGCGGTCGTCGCAGCCTGCGGCGGTGAGCTGGCGGTCCATGCTCTCGGGGCTGACGCGGATGCCCATGCTGCTCAGCTCATAGCTGCACTGCAGCGGCTCGTTCCAGAACAGCAGGTCGCCGTTCAGATCCCAGTCGTCGTAGTCGGGTGCACGGCCATCGTGGGGCTTGCCGCTCTTGAGGGGGGCACCGATCTTCATCAGGAAGGTGGTGCCATTCTCCTTGACAAAGGCGTTCTCCCTCTCCTTCGGGGTCAGGTCGGGGTACTTATCCTCCAGCTCCTGTGAGGTGATGAAGGTGACGTTGGGGGTGTGGAGCGGCAGGTCCTGCAGCTGGGGGAACATGGCGTGCAGGTTCATCTCGGTGGCGCAGACCGCCGACACGATGGAGCGCACGACGTTCTTCAGGTACGTCTCGTTCCGGTCCTCCTCGCGGATGACCTTCTCCCAGTCCCACTGGTCCACATAAATGGAGTGGAGGTTGTCCATGTCCTCGTCGCGGCGGATGGCGTTCATGTCGCAGTAGAGGCCTTTGCCGACCCGGAAGCCGTAGTCCTTCAGGGCTTTGCGCTTCCACTTGGCCAGCGACTGGACCACCTGCACCTCGATGCCGCTATCCTTGGTGTCGAAGGTGACTTTCCGCTCGACGCCGTTCAGGTCGTCGTTCAGGCCGGTGGAGGCCTCGACGAAGAGCGGCGCCGACACGCGGTAGAGGTTCAGCGTGGCGCACAGGGTGTCGGCGAACAGCCGCTTCACCGTGCCGATGGCGCGCTGGGTGTCATACAGGTTCAGCGCGGGCGTGTAGTTTGCCGGAATGATGATCTTGCTCATGGCAGTTTACCCCTCTCTGCTGCCCTGCGCCGCCGAAGTGCCGCGCGAAGGACAGCTTCCCTTTAATAAAGTAAATTATGGCACAAGTCGGGGGAGATGTAAAGGGGAAAGCGCTGATTTTGCAGCGCGGTCAGGCCTTTTTGCGCAGAATAAACCTCGGCCCTTCCTCGCCTATCGTTCCCGTGGGCACGAATCCCACCCGGCGGAGGACAGCCTGCGAGGCGGTGTTGCCGGGGTCGGTCTCGGCCTCGACGGCGGTGACGCCGGGCTGGCCGAAGGCCCAGCGGCAGGCGGCGCGGACGGCCTCGGTGGCGTAGCCCTGATGCTCGTACTCCGGCAGGAGGCCGTAGCCGATCTCGGGATGGCCATTTTCGGGCAGGCCCTTGAAGCAGAGGTCGCCCACCCAGTCGCCGGAGTCATTCTGATAGAGGCCCCATGCGGTGTACCAGACCCACTGGTCGGGGTGGGCGAGGGAGAGATTCAGCATATCGGTGTAGGGCTGGACAAGCTCCGGGTCGGTGGTGCGGGCCAGAAGGGCGCGCATCCCGTCCGGACGCAGGGGGATGAGAAAAAGGCGTTCGGTGAGGAGCTGCATGACAAAAAACCTCCGGTCTGTGTTTTTGCCCAGTGTAGCACAGCCGGGAGAGGGAGTCAAACGCTTGACTTACGCTCCGGCGGCTATTATAATAAAACTGTAAAAGGATAAATGCGTTTATCCGGGCAGAGTAGCGCCGCATCGTCTGGGCAGAGAAAACGGGCCGTTGGCTGAAAGCCTGTTTGCAGACCGCCGCGTGAAGTGCGCCCGGACAGCACGCTGCGGGAAATTTGAGTATCGCAGTGCGGATGGCCGCCGTTACCGGCCCTGAGCGACAAACCGGAGTGGAACCGCGATCTTGAAAAAGAACCGCCTTCGATGCTGTGCCTTTTGGCGCAGCGTTGGAGGCTTTTGCTTTTTCAGGCAAAAGGGCATCGCGGCTCCGGCCTGTCCCACAAGAAGGAGTATTTCAGCTATGCAGATCTTCAACACCCTGACCCGCCAGAAGGAAGAGTTCGTGCCGCAGGTGCCCGGCGAGTACCGCATCTACGTCTGCGGCCCCACCGTCTACAACTATATCCACATCGGCAACGCCCGCCCGCTCATCGTCTTCGATACCCTGCGCCGCTACCTCGAGTACCGCGGCAACAAGGTCATCTACGTCTCCAACATCACCGACATCGACGATAAGCTCATCAAAAAGGGACAGGAAGAGGGCACCTCCATGAAGGAGGTCGCCCAGCGCTTCGAGGCCGAGTACCTCAAGGACGCCGCCGGTCTCAACTGCAAAAAGCCCACCGTCCAGCCCCGCGCCACCGAGCACATCCAGCAGATTTTGGACATCGTGAAGGACCTCATCGAGAGCGGCCACGCCTACGTTGCCAAGAACGGCGACGTCTATTTCCGGGTCAAGAGCGACCCCGAGTACGGCAAGCTGAGCCACCTCAAGCTGGACGACCTCGAGAGCGGCAACCGTGAGCTGCGCAGCCAGATGGAAGACGACCTGAAGGAAGACCCCGCCGACTTTGCGGTCTGGAAGGCTGCAAAGCCCGGCGAGCCTGCATGGGAAAGCCCTTACGGCATGGGCCGCCCGGGCTGGCACATCGAGTGCAGCGCCATGAGCCGCACCCATCTGGGCAAGACCATCGACCTCCACTGCGGCGGTCAGGACCTCATCTTCCCCCACCACGAGAATGAGATCGCCCAGAGCGAGTGCGCCAACGGCTGCACCTTCGCCCGCTACTGGATGCACAACGGCTTCATCAACGTGGACAATCAGAAGATGTCCAAGAGCCTGCACAACTTCTTCACCGTCCGCGATGTGGCGAACCTCTACGGCTACGAGCCGATCCGCTACTTCATGCTGACCGCCGGCTACCGGATGCCGCTGAACTACACGGTGGACCTCATCGAGAGCTGCAAGAACAGTCTCGAGCGCCTCTATACCTGCCGCGAGAACCTCGACTTCGCCCTCAGCAAGGCCGAGTTCGGCACCGACGAGAGCCTGAAGGAGAAGGCCGAGGAGGCCAAGCGCAAGTTCTGCACCGCGATGGACGACGACCTGAACACCCCCGATGCACTGGCCGCAGTCTTCGACCTCGTGAAGGACATCAACACCCTGTCCGCCGCTTCCAGCAAGGCCGCTCTTGAGGCCGGCGCTGCCGCCTTCGACGAGATCACCGGCGTGCTGGGCCTGATGTACAACCGGAAGAAGGACGAGGTGCCCGCCGAAGTGACGGAGCTGGTGGAGAAGCGTGCCGCCGCCAAGAAGGCGAAGGACTGGGCCTCCGCCGACGCCATCCGCGCCCAGCTGACTGAGATGGGCTGGGCCGTCAAGGATACCGCTCAGGGTCCCCAGCTGAGCAAGCTGTAAGAGAAGAACCAAATGCAGGGCAAGCCTGCGCTTTTGCCAGAAGCTGGTAGCTTTGGGCGGCGCGGGCCTGCCCTGCTTTTTTATGGAAAAGAAAGCGGGGGAGGGATGTTGTAATATTGCTGATTTTATCGAAAAATGTTTACAGGCTCTGCCGGGTAATGGTATGATAAAGGTATCTTTGGAAAGAAAGACAGCTGCATGATGGAGAGAACGAAGATGATGAAACGAAACTGGATGCACCGACTGGGAGCATTCGCAGCAGCTGCAGCGTTGGTGCTCAGCCTCGCAGGCTGCAGGGCTGAGCAGAGCGGCGGACCGGCAGATGTCGAGCCGGTGCAGCTGACCGTCTGGACGTACTACAACGGCGACCAGCTGGAAAGCTTCAACAGATTGGTCGAAGAGTTCAATGCGACTGTCGGCAAGGAACAGAACATCACCGTGGAAAACTGCAGTCAGGGCAATGTCAATGACCTTGAGGCACAGGTGATGGCCTCGGCACAGGGCAAGGTGGGGGCAGAAGAGATGCCCAACATCTTCATGGCCTATGCGGACACCGCCTATGCGATGGACCAGATGGGCGAGCTGGTGGACCTTGCGCCCTACTTCACCGACGAGGAGAGGGCGGCCTACATCGGGAGCTACCTGACCGAGGGCGACTTCAACGACGACGGCAGCATCAAAATATTCCCGGTGGCAAAGTCTGTGGAGCTTTTGTTCCTGAACGACACCGACTGGCAGACCTTTGCCGATGCCACCGGTGCAGAGTACGCCGACCTTGAGACCATCGAGGGGCTGGTCGGGGCCGCCGAAGCCTATTACAACTGGACGGACGCCCAGACCGAAACGCCCGACGACGGCAAGGCCCTGTTTGGCCGCGACGCGATGGCGAACTATATGCTCATCGGCGCAAAGGAGCTGGGAGACACCCTCTTCGACGTCAAGGGCGGCAGGATGACCGTGGAGCTGACCGAGGCCACCGCCCGCAGGCTGTGGGACAACTACTATGTGCCCTACGTCAAGGGCTGGTTCTCCGCCAGCGGCCGCTTCCGCAGCGACGATACTAAGATCGGCAATATTCTGGCCTACGTCGGCTCCAGCTCCAGCGCCACCTATTTTCCGTCTCGGGTAATGCTGAGCGACACCGAGAGCCACAGCATCGCCCTGAAAGTCCTGCCTGCGCCCCATTTTGCCGACGGCGAGAAATTCGCTGTCCAGCAGGGGGCTGGTATGGCTGTGGCAAAGACCACCGACGCCGAGGAGGCAGCCAGCGTGGTCTTCCTCAAGTGGCTGACCCGGCCGGAGAATAATATTGCCTTTGCGGTAGGCTCCGGCTATCTGCCCGTGACCCACGCCGCCAATGAGATGGACGCCATCCGCAGCAGCGGCCTCATCCTGACCGGAAACATGGAGAACATCCTGACACAGGCCGTCGATACCGTGAACAGCAGCGAGATGTACACGCCCCGCGCCTTTGAGGGCGGCACCAAGGCCCGCGACACCCTGACCTACAGCATGAGCAATCTTGCAGAGGCCGACCGTGCCACCGTCGTCGCGCGCATCGCCGCAGGCGAGAGCGCGGCCGACGCCGAGGCGGAGTTTATGACCGATGAGTATTTCGAGGCATGGTATCAGAGCCTCTGCGATGCCCTGCGCCAGTACGAGGGCTGAGACGGCACAAAGACGAGTGAAAGAAGGGAGAGACCATGAAGCTTCTGATGCGAGATGAAGCAAAAGGAAAAGAACACACCATCTTTGTCACCATCTTTGCGGCGCTGATGGTCATGCTGGTCATCATGGTCATGCTGATGGCCTCGGCCATTGGGGTCAGCGGCGTCACCCTCCGACTGGATGAGAACGCGGTGGACATCCTCGACAAGCAGGTGGAGAACCGTGCCCGGTATATTGAGGCCCAGCTCCAGCAGGCACAGGACCTGACGGAGCTTTCGAGCTTTATCAACGATAAGGCTCGGCAGATGCTGGACGAGGGGACGCTCTCTCTCGATACGCTGGATTCTACCGGCGGCGAGAGCCTGCCCCTGCTGGAAGCGGCCGCTCCGAGGCTGCTCAAGGCGCTCCGCGCCAAGCAGGTCAGCGGCGTCTTCCTCATCCTGAACACCCACGACTTTACAGACCGCACCTCCGGCGACCGGCTTCCCTGCGTCTATCTGCGGGACCTCGACCCGGAAGCCGCCTCCTCGGCGGACAACTCCGACGTGATGTTCGAGCGCGCTCCGGCAGAGCTGGTGCAGGCCTTCGGCATCACTACGGACAAGGCGTGGACGCCTGCGCAGCAGTATCTGGATGGGGAAGAGGATGCCTTTTATGTCCGGCCCTTTCAAGCTGCCTATGAGAGCGGGGAGCAGACCGGAGCTGCGGCGGATTATGGCCGCTGGACGACCCTGCCCTATACGCTGCTGGGCGATGACCGGGAGGCCATCGCCTACGCGCAGCCTCTGATTTTGGACGACGGCACGGTGTACGGCGTTCTGGGCATCGAGATGCTGGAAAGCTATATGGACACCAAGCTCCCGTGGGACGAATTGCAGAACGACAACCACGGAAGCTATCTGCTGGCCTCCACGACCTCCGACCTGCGGGGCGAGGAGCTGCAGATCCATGTCACCGCCAACACCGGCGAGCAGACGACCGCGCTGCAGAAGGAAGGATGGGAGCTGACCCTCCACCGCGCCAAGGGCTACTGGCATTATCCGAGCGGCGGTGCCAATCAGGTCGTCAGCATCCGCCAGATCAGCCTCTACAACCGCAACGCCCCCTTCTCGGGCGAACGGTGGCTGCTTATCGGCGTGGTGGGAAGGAACGACCTCTTCCGCTTCTCCCAGTCGGTGACGAATCTCGTGAGCTTTGCGATCCTGCTGACGCTGGGCTTTGGTCTGGGCTGCGCATTCTTCGTCAGCATCGGTCTGGCCCAGCCGGTCGCTCAGCTCTCGAAGGAGCTGGCGGATGCGCAGGAGCGGCATCAGGCCGTCCCGGAGTTCTCCCGCACCGGCATCCGGAAGCTGGACAGGCTGGCCGACGCCATCGTGACCCTGAGCACCGACAACTACAAAGCAGCCGTAGCCGAGCGCAGCCGCATTGAGCACGAGCGCGATTACGACGCCCTTACCGGGTTGTACAGTCGTCAGGCCTTCTTCCGGGTCTGCGGCGAGCTGTTCGAGAAGCCCAGAATGATGCGCTGTGCGGCCCTGATGATGACGGACCTCGATAACCTCAAGACCATCAATGATACCTACGGCCACGACTGGGGCGACATCTATCTGCGCAAGACGGCCCACAGCCTGCAGCAGGGCGTGCCCAGCGGCACCGTGGTGGCGCGGCTCTCCGGCGATGAGTTCCTGCTGCTGTTCTACGGCTATGAGACGAAGGAGGCCGTGCGGAAGGACATCCGGAAGCTGGAAGAGGGCTTTGCCCGGAGCAGCGCCACCCTGCCGGACGGCAAGAAGCTGTGCATCCGGATGTCCGGCGGCGTAGCATGGTATCCCGACGATGCCGCCGACCTCGACACCCTCAAGCGATACGCTGATTTTGCGATGTACGAGGTCAAGCACTCCACCAAGGGCGAAGTCCGGGAGTTCAACATGGAGCACTACCGCGACGGCATCTACGCGATGAAGCAGCGCAGCGACTTCGAGATCCTTGTCCGGGAGCGGCAGGTGGACTACTACTTCCAGCCCATTTTCTCGGCCCGGGACGGCCATGTGGCGGCTTATGAGGCCCTGATGCGGCCCCGGCTGCCCGCTCTGAGCTCTCCCCAGAGGGTGATGGAGCTGGCCAGCGAGATGGGGCGGCTGTATGACATCGAGAAGCTGACCCTGTTCCGCGCCTGCGAGTGCTATGAGGCGCTGGAAGCGGCGGGCAAGGTGGAGCCGGATGCCCTCGTCTTCGTCAACAGCATCGCCAGCGTCAGCCTGAACGATGAGGATTGGGCGCACTTCCGTGCAGCCCACAAAGCCATCCTCTCAAAGCTGGTGGTGGAGATCACCGAGGAGGAGGAGATGGACGAACAGGCGCTGGAGCGGAAGCGGAATGCCACCGGTGCGCCCGCCGTCTTTGCGCTGGACGACTACGGCAGCGGCTACAGCAACGGCAGCAGCCTGTTGACCATCGCGCCCCGCTATGTCAAGGTGGACATCGCCATCATCCGGGGCATTGATGCCGACCCCGACAAGCAGCAGTTCCTCAAGGCCCTCATCGAATATGCCCGCCCCCGCGGCGTGCAGGTGCTGGCCGAGGGCGTGGAGACGATGGATGACCTGCGCAGGGTGTTGGAGATGGGCGTGGACCTGCTGCAGGGCTACGGTCTGGCCCGCCCGGCCGCAGAGCCTCTGGCCATCCACGAAAAGGCGGTCAGAGTCATCGAAGAAGCGGCCCGCCAGCGGGATGCATGATACAAAAAACAAGTCCTCTGCACCACAACAGGCACAGAGGACTTGTTTCTTTTTTGCGGTTTACTGGATAAAGCTGACAAAGAAGGGGCAGAGCACAGCAGTGAGGACGCCGGCCACCGCGATGGACAGGCCGCTCATCGCGCCCTCGACCTCGCCCATCTGAAGGGCCTTGCTGGTGCCCACGGCATGGGCCGAAGTGCCGATGCCGATGCCCTTGGCGATGGGGTCGGTGATGTGGAAGGCTTTGCAGATCACCTCGGCCAGCAGGTTGCCTGCGATGCCGGTGAGGATGACGACGGCACCGGTCAGGGCCGCGATGCCGCCCAGCTCGGCGGCGACATCCATGCTGATAGCCGTCGTGACCGACTTGGGCAGGAGGGTGGCGTACTGTTCCCGGGTGAGGCCCATAGCCAGTGCCAGCGCCAGCACGCTGCCAAGACTGACCAGCGTGCCCACCGAGATGCCCGCGATGATGGCGGCGGCATTCTCCTTCAGCAGGTCCCACTTTTCATACAGCGGGATGGCGAGGCTGATGGTGGCCGGCAGCAGCAGGTAATTCACCGGCGCGGCACTGGCCTTGTAGTCGGCGTAGGAGATGTTCAGCAGGCTCAGAAAGAGGATGACAAAGATGCTGCCCAGCAGCAGCGGATTGAAGATGGCCTTGCCGGTGGTCTTGTTGATGAGGGTGCCCAGCGCGAAGGCAGCCAGCGTCAGCAGCACGCCCCACGCGGCGGAATCGGAGAGAAATCCGTTCAGCAGTTCAGTCATGTTCGACCTCCTTTTTTGCAGCGCGGCGGCTGGTGAGGGCCTGCGTGGTGCGGCCTGCGCTCACAAGCACGAGCACCGTCACCGGCACGATGGCGATGAGGATGGGCAGCAGCATCGCGCCCATCTCGGCCCAGAGCTCCATGACGCCCGCAGCGGCGGGCACGAACAGCAGCGGGAAGATGCCGGTGAGGAACAGCCCCACCTCCTTGACCTGCTCGAGCTTCACGATGCCGAGGCGGAGCGCCGCCAGCAACAGCAGCAGGCCGTAGACGCTGGCCGGGACGGGGAGGGGCAGCAGGGCGTGACAGATCTCGCCCAGAAAACAGAACGCGAGGATGCGCGTGAATTGAAACAGATAGTTCGTAGGGAGGCCTCCTTTAGCTTGAAAGAAACGAGAGATTACATCATGGAATACAAGTCAACAGTATAATCCAAAAGCCCCGGCGGTGCAACGGCAATTCTGGCCAAGATTTTGCACCCCCGGCACGGAAAACTGGCGGTTTGGATAGGGCGGCTCTGACTACGAAAAAAATCCCGGGTCGAATGACTCGGGATTTTTGTGGTGGAGCATTGTCCACAGCACTCGAACCTGAATTTATTCCAGATACTGCGGCAGATTCCAAGCACCTCGCAGCACACGGTGAATCTCCACAATCTTGTTTTCATCGTTGACGCGGTAGAATACCAGATACTGGTCAACGACCATCCTGCGATAAGCAGGGTCAAGGCGGTAGACCTCGCACATTTTTGGAGTATTGCCTAATTTTGTGATCTTCTCCCGCAGCTCTTTCAGTACGCGGCGGGCCGTTTTAGGGTAAAAGCCAGACAGATACCGGGCGATCTCGTTCAAATCTTGCACAGCAAGGGGCAGATATTTAATTTTATACGTCATACTGCTTGCCTAGCGTCTCCCATACGCTCTCGTGGTCTGCCCACTGCGTGTCGGGGTCTGCCGCCTGCTGCTTTGCCTTGGCAAGTGCCTCGGCAACATACCGCTGGTGCAAAAACTCCTCGTACTTGGCGTAGTCCTCAATGCTGATGAGAACTGATTCTCCACGGCCATGATTTGTGATGATCACATGGTCATGGTCTTTGAGCATCTCCGAAATTTCGGCATAATGATTGCGCAGGTCGCGGGAAGGGCGAACAAATGTCTGCATCATACGGGACACCTCCTGTCAGAATGATTGTATCACAAAATGACTACGGATGCAAGGCGGATGATTCTGACGGTGAGGGCAAGAATCGTCCCGTGGCCACAAATTTTCAATTCTTGAAAATTCTTGCCCCTTTGGGACAGCTTCTTGTTGGGGCGTGCCTGCCCCAAACCCTGCTGTTGAGGTTGCGACAAACCAGGAGTTATCGAACCGCACTTGTGATTTCTTCTAATGTGTCCTGGCGAAGCCACTTTCCAAATACTTGAGAATTCTTTGACGGCAGATAACCCAAATTCGTATATCCCAGCTTCTTCAAAAGGCTCATACTTGGAATGTTCTCTCTTTCAGTAAAACAGATAAAATCCCACTGAGGATAGTGCTTGTGTAAATACTCAATTAAAGAGGACAAGGCTTCATAGGCGTAACCGTTTCGGTGAACTTTATAAGAAAATGTGTACCCTAAAGAAATTGTGCCCTCGTTAGGCATAACGACGATTTCGCCAATCATGACATCCGTTTCTCTTAATGCAACACTAATCATAGTCGGCGATGCGATATTCAGGGCATTGTCTTTATTACGCTCGATCAAAGTAACAATATCCTTATAATCTTTCGTCTGGCCTCGTTGATATTTCGAGCATCGCTCGTTATTTCGATAATCAACCATCTGAATCGCATCTTTAGGACTTACATTTCTTAGTCTGAGCCGATTTGTTTCTAAAAAGGTCATCTTCTCATCCTTTCACATTCCGGCTTATGGGCCGAGTAGCCCTTTCTCAAAACCTCCTGTAAACAAAAAACGTACCCGAACCCTTTCTCATAGAGAATCGGGTTCGAGTACGAACTGTATGGTGGACGGTACAGGACTCGAACCTGTGACCTCCTGCACGTCAAGCAGATGCTCTACCAGCTGAGCTAACCGTCCATATTCTGTTGCGTCGTGACGACTCTGATATAATACCATGACTTTCCCGAAAAAGCAATACTTTTTTCGAAAAAATTCTGATTTTCTTTTGAAATCTTCAAAAAAGGGCGCAAAAAGCCCCGGCGGCGTCCGGAAAACGGACAGCGCCGGGGAAAATGCGGGAAAGCTCACTGCTTTGCTTCGGGGAAACCCTCGAGCTTTGAGGTGCAGTGGGGGCAGCGGACGGCCTTGATGGCGATGTCGCTCTGGCAGTAGGGGCACTTCTTGGTGGTAGGCTCTTTCGGGGCCTCCACGGGCTTTTTGTGCAGCATATTGATGGCCTTGATGGTCACGAAGAGCACGAAGGCCACGATGAGGAAGTTGATAACGGCGTTAAGGAAGGAGCCTACGCCGATGCCCACATCGCCGATCTGGATGACGACATCCGAGAAATCGGCGTTGAAGAACAGGCCGATGATGGGGGAGATGATGTCGTTCACCAGAGAGTTGACGATGGCGGTGAAGGCCGAGCCGACGACCACACCGACTGCCATATCGAGCACATTGCCGCGCATGGCAAAGGCTTTGAACTCATCAAAGAACTTTTTGATGCCGCTGGTTTTCTTTTCTGACATGATAACTACCGCTCCTTTTACCGCAAATGGCATGATATAGCTCTATAATACAGGATACATCTGCCATTTTCAAGAGAAAAGCTGCTGCTTTGCGGCGGATGAGCGAAGCGCCTGAGAGGGCTGGGCGGTCAGACCTGATGCCCTGCGATCCACTGGCTCATCTGCTGGGCGATGGCCTTGATGGAGCCGTCGCGGAAGGGCACCTGCAAACCGGCGGTCTCGCACAGCTCGGTGTAGCTGGCGGTACCGGCGCGGCGGACGAGACGCAGATAGCGCTCCCATGCGTCCTTCTGGTCGTGGAGGCTCAGCAGGAAGAACTGCAGCGCGGCCATGGTGGACAGGCAGTAGTCGATATAGTAGAAGGGGCACTCGTAGATGTGGAGCTGACGCTGCCAGCCCGCACCGCGGCCATAGAAGGGCAGATTGTCGAAGTCGATCCAGGGGCGGTACTTGTGCTCCAGCTCCAGCCAAGTCTGGTTGCGCTGGTCGGGGGTGAGGTCGGGATTCTGATACATGATGTGCTGGAACTCATCTACTGCGCAGCCGTAGGCGAGGAAGAGGAAGCTGTCCTCGGCGTGGAGCAGGGCGTACTTGTCCGTATCCTTGCCGAAGAGCAGGTGATGCCACGGCGCGGTGAGGAACTCCATCGCCATCGAGTGGATCTCGGCACTCTCCATGCCGGGGCACTCGAGGTCGGCGGGGATCTTGGGGTCGCGCTCGGCGACATAGCCCTCGAAGGCGTGGCCGCACTCGTGGGTCAGTACGTCTACGTCAGCCGAGGTGTTGTTCCAGTTGGCGAAGATGAAGGGCGCCTTGTAAGAGGGCAGACTGGTCATATAGCCGCCGGACATCTTGCCGGGACGGCTCTCGACGTCGAACAGCTCGTTGTCCTGCATGAAGTCAATGAACTCCGCCGTCTCGGGGCTGAGTTCGTGGTACATGGTGCGGGCAGCGGCCATCCGGGCATCGTAGCCCTCGATGGGCTTGGGGTTGCCGTCCCGGAAGGCGAAGGGCAGGTCGGTGAAGGTGGGGTGCTGGATGCCGGTGCGCTTGTTCTTGAGGGCGATGACTTTCTGCAGCTCAGGCACGACGTCATGGGCCACCTGCTCGCGGAAGCGCTTGATGTCCTCGGGGCCGTAGCCGATGCGGTTCATCCGCACATAGGAAAGCTCGCTGTAGTCGTGATAGCCCATGACCTGAGCCTGCTGGTTCAGGTTCTTGACGATCTTCGTGTACAGCTCGTCCAGCTCGGCGCGGTGGGCGTCGAAGTAGCCGGCCTCAGCCTCATAGGCGGCGCGGCGGGTGGCGGCATTGGTGCTCTCCTTGTAGGGGCCGAGCTGGGGGATGGTAAGCTGCCGGCCGTCGAACTCCACCAGCGCACCGCCGTAGATCTGCTGATAGGTGCTGACGAGGGCGTTGTACTCCTGCTGCAGCGCTACAGTGCGCTCGTCCATGCCGAGCACGGCGTTCTTCATGCCGGCCACGCAGGTGGAGCCGAAGGCCTCGGTCAGGGCATCTACATGGGGGTTGGCAAGGAAAGCGCGGCTGATCTCGACGCTGGCGTTGGACACAGCCGGGCCGTTGGCGTCAAAGAAATCCTGTTCGGCCTTCCAGTAGGCGTCGCGGGTGTCGCAGGTGTAGTGGATGTTGGCGAGGTTCGCAGCGGTAGTGTAGTCGGCAAAAGCGCGGCTCTGCTCGTAATAGGTCTCCACAAGGGCCTCGCCGCTGTCGGCGGCTGCGGCTTTTGCCGTCAGCTCCTTGCAGCGGGCCAGCAGTGCGTCGATGTCGGGGCGGGTATAGGTCATCTCACTGAATTTCATCGAGAAAATCCTTTCCGGGACAGGAAAGTCCCTTTCAATAGTAAGTCCATCTTATCACGTTTGGGCCGAAAAAGAAAGGCTTTGGACATATGTGATAAATTCAAAGGCTTTGTTTTAGTAAATCTGTTGCATCCCATGATTGAAACCGAGCGAAAAAAGGCATATAATAGCAGTATCAACAGAGTAAGGCCATGTGCGTCAAGTGCCGCATCAACGGGGAGTTGTGCTGCGGACGAAGGGAGACCCGCGGTGCATGGCCTGCATCCCGCTGCTGCATGGACTTGGGTGCGGGCGATGCTGTCTGCACGGCGTCGCTCGGAAGTGAAGTTTGTTGAACTCACGCCCTCCTTTGTGCGGTTTGTCACAGGGGAGGGCGTTTCATTCTGCCCTCCCGCGAGTTCCTGAAAAACAGGAGGACAGTTGATATGAACAACCATTCGAAGATCTCCGTGCGCACCCTGACGGCAATGGCCCTGCTCATTGCCATGAGCATCGTCTTTTCCTGGGTGCTGAGCATCTCTACCGGCTTTGTCCGGTTCAACCTCGGCAGCTTGCCGGTGCTGCTGGCGGGTATCCTTTTTGGGCCGTGGGCGGGCTTCGTCGTGGGCATGGTGGCCGACATCATCGGCGGCGTGCTGGCGGGCTATGCCATCAATCCGCTCATTACGCTGGGCGCGGCCGCTATCGGCCTTGTAGGGGGCTTGGGCTGGCAGAAGCTTTCGCATCTGCGCACCGGCAACCGGCTGTGGTGCAGCGTGCTTGCAGCCCACTTCGTCGGCTCCATGGTCATCAATTCGCTGGCGCTCCACATCTTCTACGGCTATGCGTGGGCGGTGCTGGCGGCCCGTATCCCGAATGCGCTGGTGCTCACCGCAGTGAATACGGTGCTGCTGCGCATCCTGCTTGAGAATCGGGCGCTGATGGCGGTGGCGAAGCGGTAAGGGCGTGCGCAGTATTTTTAAGCAGGCGTGCGCGCTGGCGGCGCGGATTAAAGAGCTGTTGCAGTAGGGCCAGTTTTTTAAGCAGGTTCTCGCGCTGGTGGCGCGGGGGATGTTTTTTCTTACGGTCAAATGGCTTGCGCTCCGCGCGGGCCAGAGGCAGGGAGGGGTGTTT
>OHKB01000109.1_pt1 | contig 58863 bp, 48 predicted proteins | sample 1568741 | NCBI WGS metagenome assembly OHKB01 (sample SAMEA3879575, study PRJEB24766) | human gut metagenome | biome: human-associated habitat; feature: feces | place: USA | collected 1985/1987
GCGATATGCAATTCAACGCTGTTGCTGTTGCATTAAAAAGTTGAATTGCTATAAAATCAGTAGTGCAGGTCGTCGGCAGTCAGTGCCTCGAGCACGGGCAGCATGGCGGCGGCCTCTGCCTTTGCGGCGGGCAGGTCCATGTCGCGGTAGTTGCCGCACTCCACCTCGCTTGCGCCGGGCACATCGCCCTCGAAAGCGGCCATGAAGCGGAAGGACTCCACCGTCAGGGCCAGAGCCTCTGCAGGGGAAAGGCCCCGGGTGAGCAGGTAGAAGCCGGTGCGGCAGCCCATGGGGCCGACGTAGACCACGCCGTCCTTGTACTGGCTGTTGCGGGCGTAGGTGGCGAAAAGGTGCTCCAGCGTGTGGGCGGCACCGGTGGAGAGATAATCGCCGTGGTTCGGCTTCTTCATCCGGATGTCCCACGTCAGCACGTCGCCGTCCTGACGGCTCAGGTACATACCCCGGCCGAGCTTGGTGTGGTCTACGCAGAAGCTTGCGATGCGTTCCATGCTGCGCCTCCTAAAAATCAGGCCTGCAGGCGCTGGACGCTGCCGTGTGCGCAGTCCACAGCGACCATCAGGCCGTCGCGGATGTGGGCGGTAGCGCCGACAGCACCCACGATGGTGGGCTTGAGCAGGGCCTTGCCTGCGATGGCGGCGTGGCTGTTCAGGCCGGCTTCCTCGACCACCAGAGCGGCAGCGTCGCGGACGTAGCTCAGCATCTCGTTAGAGGTGGAGGGCACCACAAGCACCATGCCGGGCTTGAACTTTGCGCGGATCTCCTCGAGGGTGTGGCAGACGCAGGCCTTGCCGGTGGCGTTAGCCAGAGCAGCGCCATCGGGGCCGATGCCGACGCCGGTGGACAGGCAGTTGCCGATCATGTGGATCTTGATCATGTTGGTGGTGCCGGAGACGCCCACGGGGACGCCTGCGGTCACGACAGCCAGCTCGCCGTCGTGGAGGTAGCCGTTCTCCTTGGCCAGAGCGGTGGACTTCTCGATCAGCTCATCGGTGCTGGTGGCGAGGTCCATCATGAGCGGGGTGATGCCCCAGGAGATGGAGAGCTGGCGCTGCACCTGCTCGTCCATGACGCAGGCGATAATGGGCTGTGCGGGGCGGTACTTGCTCAGCAGGCGGGCGGTGTTGCCGGACTCGGACACGGTGACGATGGCAGAGGCGTTGACGTCCTTTGCGGTCAGACAGGCGGCGTGTGCGGTGGCGTCGCTGACGCTGATCTGGCCGGCGGCGTCGGTCAGGCGGTTGTCGCGGTAGTGCACCTCGTTTTCGGTGCGCTCGGCGATGGCGGACATGGTCTTCAGGGCCTCAACAGGGTATGCGCCCGCAGCGGTCTCGCCGGAGAGCATGATGGCAGAGGTGCCGTCGTAGATGGCGTTGGCCACGTCGGAGATCTCGGCGCGGGTGGGGCGGGGGTTGACCATCATGCTGTCCAGCATCTGGGTGGCAGTGACGATGGGCTTGCCGAAGGAGAAGGAGCGGTCGATGACGCTCTTCTGGATGCCGGGCAGCTCGGTGAAGTCGATCTCGACGCCGAGGTCGCCGCGGGCGACCATGACGGCGTCGGCAGCGGCGAGGATGCTGTCGATGTTGTTGACGCCCTCGCGGTTCTCGATCTTGGCAATGATGCGGATGTGGGAGTCATACTCGTTCAGCAGGTTGCGGATGTCGTAGACGTCCTGTGCGGTGCGGACGAAGGAAGCGGCGATGAAATCGAAGCCCTGCTGGATGCCGAAGATGATGTCATCGCGGTCGCGCTGGCTCAGGTAGGGCATGGACAGGTGGACGCCGGGGACGTTAACGCCCTTCTTGGTCTTGATCTTGCCGCTGTTCAGCACCTCGCAGACGATGTCGGTGTCGGAGACGCTCTTGATGGCCAGCTTGATGAGGCCGTCATCCAGCATGATGATACCGCCCTCGTGGACGTCCTGCGGCAGGTCCTTATAGGTGATGGAGCAGATCTCCTTGGTGCCCTCCACCTCGCGGGTGGTCAGGGTGAAGGTCTGGCCGGCTTCCAGCATCTCGACGCCGTTCTTGAACTCCTTCAGACGGATCTCGGGGCCTTTGGTGTCCAGCAGAGCGGCCACGGGCTTGCCCAGCTCGGTGCGGATGGCCTTCAGCATATCCAGACGGCCCTTGTGCTCCTCGTAGGAGCCGTGGGAGAAGTTGAAGCGGGCCACGTTCATGCCGTTGGCGACCAGCTCGCGCAGCACGCCGTCCTTATCGGTGGACGGGCCAAGGGTGCAGATGATCTTCGTTTTTCTCATAATATACCTCCAACAATATCTTCTTATCCTCTATGACGAGCCGCAGGGGCCGGACAAGGCCCCTCGGCTTCTGGCCGGACATCGGCCCGGTCAGGTAGTATTTCAAACCTTACCAATCTATATTATAACCGCTTGTGTACAAGAGAGCAAGAAAAAATTCGGCAAAGAAAACCTTAAATTTTCGTGATAGATGCCGGGGCGATATTGCGAAAAACAGCCCCATCGCCTATAATAAGGATAAGGAAAAGTCTCACTTCTGCCCTTTTCCGGGCGGGAGCGGGCGCGAAACTATAGAAACGGAGTGAAAGCGTAAATGGAAAAGCGCGTTTTTCTGATCGTTCTGGACAGCTTCGGCATCGGTGCAGAGCCGGACGCCGCCGCCTTTGGCGATGAGGGCACCAACACCCTCGGCGCCATCGCCAAGCACCCCAACTTCAACTGCCCCAATCTGAAAAAGCTCGGACTGTTCAACATCGACGGCGTGACCGCCGGTGAAAAGGACGCCGCCCCCACCGGCTCCTTCGCTCGCCTGCAGGAGCAGAGCATGGGCAAGGATACCACCATCGGCCACTGGGAAATTGCGGGCGTGGTCAGCCCGAAACCCCTGCCCACCTTCCCGGACGGCTTCCCCGACAGCCTCATCCACGAGTTTGAGGAAAAGACCGGCCATAAGGTGCTCTGCAACAAGCCCTACTCCGGCACACAGGTGCTGAAGGACTACGGCGAGCAGGCCATGAGGGAGGATGCCCTCATCGTCTACACCAGCGCCGACAGTGTGTTCCAAGTTGCCGCAAACGAGGAGCTTGTGCCGGTGCATGAGCTGTACCGCTATTGCGAAATTGCCCGCGAGATGCTGAAGGGCGAGTACGGCGTGGGCCGCGTCATCGCACGCCCCTTCCTCGGCCATACTGCCGATACCTTCTACCGCACCACCAACCGCCACGACCTGAGCCTCAAGCCGCCTCGCAAGACCATGCTGGACCTGCTGAAGGACGCGGGCAGGGACGTCATCGCGGTCGGCAAAATTTTCGACATCTTCGACGGCGAGGGCGTGACGGAAAAGATCAAGACCACCGGCAACACCAACGGCATCGCCTTCACCAAGGCATTGCAGACCCGCGACTTTGAGGGTCTGGCCTTCGTGAACCTCGTCGATTTCGATATGCTCTACGGCCACCGCCGCGATGTGGCAGGCTACGCTGCTGCTGCCACCGAGTTCGACAAGTTCCTTGCCGACTTCATCCCCGGGATGCGGGAGGGCGACATCCTGATGGTCACGGCCGACCACGGCTGCGACCCCTCCTACACCAAGACCACCGACCACACCCGCGAATATGTGCCTTACCTCATCTGCGGCAAGGGCGTCAAGCCGGGCGTTGACCTCGGCACCAAGCTCTGCTTCGGCACCATCGCACAGACCATCTGCGACTATCTGGGCGTGGATGCCTCCACGCTGGATGGCAAGAGCGTGCTGGGCGACATTCTGGCTTAAATCTGAATAAAAAATGGCCCGCTGCGATGCAGCGGGCCATTTTTATTCCCTTGTTTATGCGGCGGGGGTCGAAGCGCTGGAGGAGTCGCCGCCCGTGCCGGAGCCGAAGAGGGCGTCCAGCACGGTGGAAGCGGCCTGATGCAGGGACGAAGCCGCCTGCTCGACCTGCTCCTGTGTCGGCATACTGAAGGACGGCGACTCGGTGGAGTCTGCCGGGGCCTCTTCGTTGCCCTCTGCGGGGACTTCGGTGGAAGCGTTTGGCTCGCCGGAGGTGCTGCCCTCGGCGGGCTGGCCGTCAGCGGCCTCGCCCTCCGCGGGGACGTCGCTCGGGGCAGGCTCTTCCACGATCACGCTGTCGGGAGACTCCTCCGGGACGGACGCGGCGGCGTTGGGGTCGGCCGTCGGGGTATGGACCTCGGTCTTCTCGGGGGTCTGGCTGGTGCTGGTGAGCTTGTCTTCGCCGCCCAGCACTGCAGCGATGAGGGCTTTGGCCTCATTGACCGAGTTCTCATCCGGCTTCATGACGTAGAGGCTCTGGCCCTTGGCGGAGTAGCACTTGGAGCTCTTTGCGCCCGAGCCGGTGACGGTGTAACTCTGGATGTCCCAGCTGGCGAGGTCGCCCAGCTGCATCCGCACCAGCGCGGAGATCTGCTCCTGCGAGAAGCTGGTCACGAAGCAGTCGGCAGCGGCGTCCATCAGCTTGGAAAAGCTCATCAGCAGGGCAGGGGATTTGAGTTTGTTGGCCATCGCGTCGATGACCTTCATCTGGTTGATGCCGCGCTGGATGTCGCCGGTCTTGAAGGCGTGGCGCTCCCGGGCGAAGGCCAGAGCGGATTTGCCATCCAGATGGTTCCAGCCCTCGGCGAAGGTGGTGGGGTCATAGTAGCCGGGGCTGCCGACGGAGGTGAAGGCCTGATCGGAGTAGACGTCTACGCCGCCGATGGCGTCGATGATGCTGATGAAGCCCGCAAAGTTGATGCGGATGTAGTGGTCCACGTCCACACCGTAGAGGTTGCCCAGCGTCGCCATGCTGGTCTCGACGCCGTAGAGTCCGGCGTGGGTCAGCTTGTCCTTGCTTTCCGTGCCCGCGAGGTCAACGTAGTAGTCGCGGGGGGTGTTGATGAGGGCCGCCTGCTTGGTGACGGGGTTAACGACCGCGAGGATGTTCACGTCGCTGCGGGCATTTTCGGTCAGCTCACCGCGGTTGTCCACGCCGCTGAGGTAGACCACGAAAGGCTCTTTGGTGATCTTATTGGCCTCTGCGCCGGTGAGCAGGCCGGAGGTGACATTGTTCAGGGTCGTGAGGCCCTGCTGTGCCCAGACGCAGCCCACAGCCAGCGCGGCGCAAAGCATGACGGACAGAACCCGTGCTACGACCGCACCGGTGCGGGAAGCAAGGCACTTGCGCACCAGCAGCCAGAGCAGCACCAGCAGCGCCGTGATGATGACGAGATAGAGCACCGGCAGCATCTGGGTGCGCCAGAGCTGCACCAGCGCGGCAAGGCTCAGGACGGCCTGCAATCCCAGCAAGACCATTCCTCCTTTCGGGAGCTTATCGGCAGAAGCAGCGGCCTCACTGGGGTGCAGCGGCTCCCACTGTTTATGGGGCGGGACGGGAGGCTTCGGCGGTTCAGGCGGAAGCCCGGCCTCCGGCCGGGGCGCAGATGCGGGCCGGGAGGGCCGGGGAGGCTCCGGGGAGAAGAAGTCGGCGCTGTCCACCTCGACCTCGTCCGGCTCGCTGCGCTTGATGCCCCGATGGATATGCCGGGGGCCTTCGTCGTTGTTCTGGGGATGGGTATGCTCGTTTTCGTCAAACATAGGCGTTCTCTCCTTTGGATGCGTATGCCATCAGGTGGTGGGGAGGATGGTCAGCACCGCCCGCGCGGGCAGGCAGGTGGCCGTCTGGTCTTCTTCGCTCAGCCAGCCGAAGGACTCGCAGACATGATCCGGGCAGGGCGAGTCCACAAAGCGGGCCGCGCCGTTCTGAATGCGGATATGGACGGTGAGATAGCCGGTGTCCACATCATAGTCGGCGTCCGTTTCGAGGGGAAAGGTCAGCTTGGTGTTGGCGTCGCCATAGATCAGCTCGGCACAGAGCGGAGCACCGGTCTGGCCGGCCCTGCGCACCAGCAGCAGCGCGGCGGCTGCGGCCAGAATGACGGCGGCAAAGACCAGATTTAGCAGCAGTTTTTTGTGTCGTTTCATAGAAGATCATCCTTTGAGGGGAATCTGCTCCAGCTCGGCCAGCCAGAGGGCGGCGGCGGCGTCGCTGGGCATCCGCCAATCGCCGCGGGGCGAGAGGGTGACGCTGCCCACCTTGGGGCCGTCGGGCAGGCAGCTGCGCTTGAACTGCTGGGCAAAGAACCGCCAGTAGAAGTTGCGCAGCCAACGGTAGAGCACCTCGTCCGGGTACTCGGCCCGGCCTGCGAAGGCCGCCTTGGCCAGCCGGAAGATCTTTGCCGGGCCGAAGCCGAAGCGGAGGACGTAGTAGAGATAGAAGTCGTGCAGCTCGTAGGGGCCGACGAGGTCTTCCGTCTTCTGGGCGATCTCGCCGTCCTTGGCGGGCAGAAGCTCGGGGGAGACGGGGGTGTCGAGGATGTCCAGCAGCACCCGGCGCAGCTCGGCGGAGGCGGCGATGTCGGCCTCGTACCGGACGAGGTGGCGCACCAGTGTCTTGGGGACACCGGCGTTGACGCCATACATGCTCATGTGGTCGCCGTTGTAGGTGGCCCAGCCCAGCGCCAGCTCGGAGAGGTCGCCAGTGCCGACGACGAGGCCTCCGGTGCGGTTGGCCGTGTCCATCAGCTCGAGGGTGCGCACGCGGGCCTGTCCGTTCTCGAAGGTGACGTCCAGCACCTGCTCGTCCTGCCCGATGTCCTTGAAGTGGCTGTGGACGGTGTTGGCGATGTCGATCTCGGTGAAGCTGACGGCCAGCTCGTCGCACAAGATTTCCGCATTGCTGCGGGTGCGGCGGGTGGTGCCGAAGCAGGGCATGGTGACAGCCAGCACGTCGCTGGTGGGACGGCCCAGCTGCTTCATGGCGCGGACGGCTACCAGCAGCGCAAGGCAGCTGTCCAGACCGCCTGAGATGCCGATGACGGCTGTTTTGGCGTGGGCGTGCTCAAGACGCTTGGCGAGGCCGTCGGCCTGCATCTTCAGGATCAGCTCGCAGCGCTCGGCCCGGCGGCGCTCGTCGTGGGGGATGAAGGGGGTGGGGTCCACCCAGCGGGAGAGGGGCGTTTCGGTGAGGGTGAGGTCGAAATCGACGGTCAGATAGCCCTCGGCGCTGGGTTCGAAGCTGGTGTTGCGCGCCCGCTCCGACTCCATCCGCTGGCAGTCCAGCTCGGTCTCGGCCCAGCCGCCCTCAAACGGCGAAGTCTCGGCGAGGAGCGTGCCATTTTCGGCGATGAGGTCGTGGCCGGCAAAGACCATGTCCTGCGTGCTCTCGCCGTGGCCCGCCGAGGCGTACAGGTAGCCGCAGAGGAGACGGGCGGACTGGTTCGACACCAGCGTCCGGCGGTACTCGGCCTTGCCGACGGTCTCGTCGCTGGCCGACAGGTTGGCGATGACCGTAGCACCGGCCAGCGCATGGAAGGTGGAGGGAGGCAGAGCGCTCCAGAGGTCTTCGCAGATCTCCACACCCAGCACGAAGCTGGGCATCTGGCGGCAGCGGAAGAGCAGCGAGGTGCCGAAGGGAACCTCCTGCCCGCAGACTGTCACGGTCTCCACCTCGGTGCTGCCCGGGGTGAACTGGCGCTTTTCGTAGAACTCGCCGTAGTTGGGGAGGTAGGTCTTGGGCACGAGGCCCAGAAGACGCCCGCCGCAGAGGACGGCGGCGCAGTTGTACAGCTTGCCCCGCACCAGCAGAGGCAGGCCCACGAGAGCTACGACGTCCAGCTCCCGGCTGGCGTCCAGCAGGGTCTGCAAGCCATCCAGTGCGCCCTGCTGCAGCGTGCGCTGTAAGAACAGGTCGCCGCAGGTGTAGCCGGTGAGGCAGAATTCGGGAAAAACTGCCAGTCTGACGCCCCGGGCGGCGGCATCCTTCAGCTGGGATAAGATCTGGGAAGTGTTATAAGCGCAGTCGGCCACCCGCAGAGAGGGCGAGAGGGTAGCTGCTTTCAAAAAACCATCATTCATCGGAGGATTTCACATCCTGTCTGTTTCATTGTGCCCCGGCAGAGCGATGCTCGGCGGGGTTTTGCTCAGTATACCACAAAACGGCTCAAACGAAAAGTGACAGTATGGGGAAAGAAAGAAAAAAACGCCGCCTGCACACCGCAGACAGCGCGTTCAAAGCTCAAAAGATGGAAAACGAGATAGACCGTAAGCCGGGTTCTGTATTAAACGACGATCTGTCTAGACCTGCCATTGCTGACAGGTTCGTGCCGCCTTCGGGACACGCGAGCAGCGCTGTACGTCCCATATAGGCGTTGCTTCCGGTAGGGTTTACAAAGCCGCATAGTCACCCATGCGCTGGTGAGCTCTTACCTCGCCCTTTCATCCTTACCGCATTGCTGCGGCGGTTTCCTTTCTGTTGCACTTTCCCTGAGGTCACCCTCGGCTGCCGTTAGCAGTTACCGTGCTCTGTGAGGCCCGGACTTTCCTCAGAGCGGTCAAAGCCGCCCCGCCGCCGTATGTTCCACTCGTTTTCCGCTCCCAATCATACCATAAAAAAACAAGATTTGCAAGAGAAAGAGAATTTTGATATACTTATCCTATATATTGCCCGCGCTGGAGGTGGGAAGATGAAGCTCTATTTCAAGGTCCCGCCCGAGGCGGATGGGGCGCTGCTGCGCAGCTTTCTGCGCCGGTGCAGCGTCTCTGCCGACCTTTCCCGGGCCGTGAAGTTCCGGGGCAGCGGCTTTTTTGCCGACGGCGTGCCCATTCTGGCCAACCGCCGGGTCGAGGCCGGGCAGGTCGTCTCCTTCGAGCTGCTGCCGGAGGGGGAGGGCGTCGCGCCGCAGAGCGGCATCCCGGTGAACGTCGTCTATGAGGACGCCTTTGCCCTCGTGCTGGAAAAACCGCCCCGCCTCGCAGTGCACCCAACCCTGAACTACCCGCTGGGCACGCTGGCGAACGGCTATGCGGCATGGGCGGCTCAGCGGGGGAACAGCCCGGTCTTCCGCCCGGTGAACCGGATCGACAAGGATACCAGCGGCCTCGTGCTGGCGGCGCAGAACGGCTACGCCGCCCCGCTGCTGGCCGGACGGGTGGAAAAGCTCTACTACGCTGTCGTGGAGGGGGAGCTTCCCCTCGGCCCGGGCGTCATCGACGCGCCCATCGGGCGGCAGGGCGGGAGCATCATCGGTCGCTGCGTCACGCCCGACGGCAAGCCCAGCCGGACGGAGTATACTATTTTAAAGGCAGAAAACGGCCTCAGCCTCGCGGCCTGCGTGCCGGTGACGGGCCGCACCCATCAGATCCGGGTGCATTTTGCTTCTATCGGCCACCCGCTGGCCGGGGACGACCTCTACGGCGGGAGCAGGGCACGCATCGGACGGCAGGCCCTCCACTGCGCCCGCCAGACGTTCCGAGTGCCGCGCTGTGAGGCGCTGGAGGACGGCATCTGCATCGAAGCGCCGGTGGACGAGACGACCCTGCGCACGGTGACGGTGGAAAGCCCGCTGCCCGCCGATATGGCGCAATTCTTTCGCTGAATTTGTGAATTTCGTGAAAAGTAGGTGAAAGCTTGGCCCAAATTTTGTGTCAATGCTTGTTTCGGCGCGGGCAGGGTGTATAATAAATAGAGTGTTCTTGTAAAAAAAGCTGCACTTATGCGGCAGCATATCGATATGAGAGATAAATCAGAATCTCCTGAAGATACAGGAAGGAGCATCCTTTTTTGCTGGAAGATAAAACAACTGAAACGCGGCAGGACGTGCCGACCGCTGCGCCGCAGCACAGCAGCTTCCGCGCAAGGCTGCGCTCACGATGGGCGCAGTTCCAGTGCGTCCGTCTGCTGCGCCGCCACCGGCGCTTCCGCCTCCGCCGCCATCGGCTGGACAGCGCAGCCAAGAAGCTGGGGGCTTCGCCGCTGGCGGCACGCATCGGTGCAGTGCTCTATGCACTGGGCTTTGGTGCAGAGTATGCTGCAGTGCGGGCCGGGCGAGGCGTCAAGCACTTGGCCCTCTTGGGCGTCCGGGGCATCTGCCGCTTTGCAAAAGACCTGACCGAGACGGCTTTTCCGGGTGCAGCACAGGTCGTCAAGGATCTGTTCGGCCCCTTTGTGCTGCTGGTGAAGGGCATAGTGGCCCTTCTCATCCACGCCCACCACATCCACCGGGAAAAAGGCCTTGGCGCGGCACTGAAGGCCAGCGCCCACTATCTCGCCAGCGGCGTCCGCCGTAACCTCCGGCTGCTGCCCCGGATGGCAATGTACATCCTGCCGGTCTGTGCGCTGGCGCTGGGCAGCATGGTGTTTGAATATGTCATCAACCAGCCCTACGCGCTGGCTGTGCAGGTCAACGGCGAGACCGTGGGCTATGTGGCCAACGAGGATGTCTTCGACACAGCCCGCGAGGACGTGATGGAGCGTATCAGCTACGCAGGCTCCGATAAGACGGAGCTGACCATCGAGCCGAGCTATACCATTGCCGTCGCCCACCATATGCTGGATGAGAACGAGATGGCCGACGCCATCATTCAGAGCGCAGGCGACCAGATCGGTGAGGGCACGGCCCTGTATTTGGACGGTGAGCTGACAGCGGTATGCAGCGACGGCGATGCACTGCGCGCGTACTTCACCAGCCGTCTGGAACCCTACGAAGTCCCCGATGACCCCAACGTGAGCGTGGGATTCAACAAGCAGGTCACACTGGAGGATGGCCTTTACTTCAAGGACAGCCTGCAGGATTATGCGGACGTCGAGAAGGAGCTTTCCGGCGTCAAGCAGGCCCAGAAGGTGTACACGGTCAAGACCGGCGACACGCTCTGGGACATTGCCCATAAGAATGACCTGACCTTCCGGGAGCTGTGTGCGCTCAATACGAACTTCAAGGGCGAGCCGCTGAACGAAAAATCCAGCATCCGTGAGGGCGATGAGCTGATCGTCACCAAGGAAGAAGCGGCCCTCGAGGTGCGGATCACCCGCATCGAGACCCGGGAGGAGGAGGTCGCCTTCGCCATCGAAACGACCAAATCCAACGAATATACGAAGGGCACCACCAAGGTGCTGCAGGAAGGCCAGAACGGCCTGCGCCGCGTGACCTTCCAGAACGTCTACGATACAAACAATGTCCTCGTGGAGCAGACCATCCTCTCCACCGAGGTCATCAAGGAGCCGGTGAATAAAAAGGTGGTGCAGGGCACCAAGAAGGTGAAGCCCAGCACTAAATTCATCACCGGCAGCGGCCAGTTCATCTGGCCTGTGCCGAATTACCGCTACTGCTCGCGCTGGTATGGCGGACGCCACCGGGGCGTGGACATCTGTGCCCCGGCGGGTACGCCCATCTACGCCTCCGCAGGCGGCACCGTCACCAAGGCGGGTTACAACAAGGCCGGTGCGGGCACGGGCTATGGCTACTCGGTCATCATCAACCACGGCGGCGGCTACAGCAGCGTGTATGCACACTGCCTGTCCCTGACCGTCAGCGCAGGCCAGACCGTCAAGCAGGGCCAGCTCATCGGCTATGTGGGCAGCACGGGCCGTTCCACCGGCAACCACTGCCACTTTGAGATCCGTCTCAATGGTTCGTACATTCCCCCGCAGAACGTGTTCCCGGGGAGAAAATAATTCTATATAAAGGAGAAATTCATTATGGCTACTCCTCACATCAGCGCCGAAAAGGGCGATTTCGCAAAGACTGTCCTGATGCCGGGCGACCCCCTGCGCGCAAAATTCATTGCAGACACCTTCCTGAAGGATGTCCGTCAGGTGACGGGCGTGCGCGGGATGCTGGGCTTCACCGGTACCTACGAGGGCCGTCCCATCAGTGTGATGGGCAGCGGCATGGGAATGCCCTCCATCGGCATCTACTCCTACGAGCTGTTCAAGTTCTACGATGTGGACAACATCATCCGCATCGGCTCCGCCGGCAGCTACACCGACAGCGCCAAGCTGTTCGATACCGTGCTGGCCACCGGTGCGGTCAGCGAGTCCAACTATGCCCGCGTCCAGAGCGGCAACGACCACGACATCACCTTCCCCAGCGAGGGGCTGAACGACAAGCTGCGTGCCTCCGCCAAGAAGCAGGGCATCAAGCTCATCGAGGGCAACATCCACTCTTCCGATGTCTTCTATCGTCAGCCCTCCGACGCAAAGCCCACTTACTGGGAGCTGCTGCGGGACGAGCGCGGCTGCCTCTGCGTGGAGATGGAGAGCTTTGCACTCTTCGCCAACGCTGAGGTGCTGGGCAAGAATGCCGCCTGCCTGCTGACCATCTCGGACAGCTTCGTCTCCCCGGAGATCACCACCGCAGAGCAGCGCCAGAAGAGCTTCACCGATATGATGAAGGTCGCGCTGGGGGCGGAGTACTAAGCGTTTTTGAACCAGAGAGGGTCGCTGTGTTTTGCAGCGGCCCTCTTTTTTGACGGAGGCTTTGCTTGCACTTCTGAAAAGAATGATTTATACTTAAATACACGACACAGAAGAATGTACGACACAGAAGGGAATGAGGCCGATGAACAGAGAAACGGTGAACATGGTGCGCAGTCCGATTTCTGTGGAGGGGAACATCCGGCTTGTTCCGTATTATCCGGCCTACGATACAGCACTTGCGTGGTATCAGGATGCACAGCTCTGCAAACAGGTAGATAACAGGGACTCCGTTTATGATTTGCCGCTGCTGAAGCGAATGTATCATTATCTGGACACACACGGAGAACTGTTTTATATCGAGTATCGGGGTGTGCTTTGTGGTGACGTCAGCCTGCGGACGACAGGCGAGCTGGCCATCGTCATCTGCAAGGAGTACCAGAATAAACACATCGGGCGGAAGGTCATCGAAAAAATGCTGGAGATGGCTCGGGAAAGGGGCTTGGCAGAGTGCTTCGCGCACATCTATTCCTTCAATACCCAGTCGCAGAAAATGTTTGAATCTATTGGCTTCGTCCCGCAGGACGAAGAACGCTATATCTACAAATTACAAAAAGGAGAACCGACCATGACAAAACTGACTCTGGAAGAAAAGCAGGAGCTGATCCGGATGGCTCTTGCGGCCCGGGAAAAGGCCTATGCGCCCTACAGCGGCTTTATGGTGGGCGCAGCCCTGCGGGCCGAGGATGGCCGCATCTTCACCGGCTGCAATGTGGAGAACGCTGCCTTCACCCCCACCAGCTGCGCCGAGCGAACGGCACTGTTCAAGGCTGTGGCGGAGGGCGTGACCAAGTTCACCGACATCGCGGTGGTGGGCTCCCGCCGGGGCGAGGTCAACAAGCAGATCACCTCGCCCTGCGGCGTCTGCCGTCAAGCGCTGTTCGAGTTCGGCGGCCCGGAGCTGAATGTCATCATGGCAAAAAGCCCGGAGGACTTCATCGAGCGCAGCATGGACGAGCTGCTGCCCTTCGGTTTCGGCCCCTCCAATGTGGCGGGCAACAAGGCCGTGAAAGCCTGAACGCAGTTGCGCGAAAAAGACCGGACGGAGCGGATTTTCCGGGATAAGTGTGATTTTTATACAATTTTGATAAAATATTTGTAAATGTTTTGTAATCGGAAAAGACTTGCATCTGTCACTTCTTCCCGCTATACTTGAGCCAGTAAATGTGCAGGTGCGCACATTTCGTCAATAAGACGCGATTATATTAAAATAAAAGGAGAGTTTTCATTATGATGATTTCTCGTCGTAACTTTCTGGCAGTGGCTGGCGCCGCTGCTGCTGCCGCTGCTCTGACTGCCTGCGGCGGTTCTTCCTCTTCCACCGCTTCCTCCGCAGCTGCTTCCACCAGCACTGCCGCTTCCACCGCTGAGGGCGGCGAGAAGATCGTGAAGGTCGCTCTGACCTGCGACACTGGCACCATCGACGATGAGAGCTTCAATCAGGCTTGCTGGACCGCTGTTTCCGGCTACATGGGCGATGACTGCCAGTACTACATCCCCGAGGCTGACGCTTCCGATGAGGACCGCGAGACCATGATCCGTCAGGCTGTCAACGACGGCGCTGACGTCATCGTCTGCGTCGGTTACCTGTACGGCGCTTCTCTGGCATGGGCTGCTGACCAGTACCCCGATGTCAAGTTCATCGCCGTCGACGTCACGCAGGGCGACATCGGCACCGACAGCATCCCCGCAAACTGCTACTGCATCACCTTCAAGGAGGAGCAGGCAGGCTATCTGGCAGGTTATGCCATCGTCAAGGACGGCAAGACCAAGCTGGGCTTCCTCGGCGGCATGGCTGTTCCCGCTGTTATCCGTTACGGCTACGGCTATGTTCAGGGCGCTGATGCTGCTGCTCAGGAGCTGGGCACCAACATCGACATCAACTACTTCTACGGCGGCCAGTTCTACGGCGATGCAAACATCACCTCCCGTATGGAGGGCTGGTACTCCAACGGCACTCAGGTCGTCTTCGCCTGCGGCGGCGGCATCTACACCTCCGCTGTTGAGGCTGCTCTGAAGAGCAACGGCTATGTCATCGGCGTTGACGTTGACCAGAACTACATCGGTGTCAACGGCGTGGCAGACGGCTCCTTCGCTTACAACCCCTTCATCACCTCTGCAATGAAGGGCCTGACCGAGGCTGTCAACACCGCTCTGTCCGACATCGAGGCAGGCGATTGGAGCGACATCGCTGCTTCCAACGGCAACTTCGGTCTGGAGGACGGCGACTACATCGGCCTGCCCACCGATGCTGACAGCTGGAACTTCGAGACCTTCACCACCGACGAGTACGAGGCTCTGAAGAGCAAGATCAAGAGCGGCGAGATCGTTGTGGACAACAACTCTGACGACAGCACCAAGCCCACCGTCAGCGAGTTCACCACCGTCAACTACATCCAGTAATCAAGTTTTTCCCGGGCGGGACGCTCTGCAAAGGGCGTCCCGCCTTTTTGCGTTCTTTCGGGCAGCGGGAGAGAACTGTTTGACAAAATGCACAAAAGTAATACTTATGATATGGCAAAACACTAAATTTTCAAAAAGAAGTGTGCAAAACGACAAAAATACGGTATAATGGTCATTAGAATAGTATAAGTGTCGCTTGGACACGAAAGGAGAGTGAGCAGATTGGCAGAGGATTTTGTGATCGAGATGCTCCATATCACCAAGGAGTTCCCGGGCATCAAGGCCAACGACGACATTACCCTGCAGCTGCGAAAGGGCGAGGTCCATGCCCTGCTGGGCGAGAACGGTGCAGGCAAGAGCACGCTGATGAGCGTGCTGTTCGGCCTGTATCAGCCGGAGGAGGGTAAGATCCTCAAGAACGGCAAGGAGGTCGCCATCCGCAACCCCAACGATGCGAACGCACTGGGCATCGGTATGGTCCACCAGCACTTCAAGCTGGTGGAGTGCTTCAGCGTGCTGGACAACATCATTCTGGGTGTGGAGCCGAACAGGATGGGCTTTTTGCAGAAGGCCGAGGCCCGCAAGAAGGTCATGGCCCTGAGCGAGAAGTACGGCCTGCGTGTTGACCCCGATGCCCTCATCAGCGACATCTCGGTGGGTATGCAGCAGCGCGTGGAGATCCTGAAGATGCTCTACCGCGACAACGAGATCCTGATCTTCGACGAGCCTACCGCTGTGCTGACCCCGCAGGAGATCGACGAGCTGATGGAGATCATGCGCGGGTTCAAGAAGGAGGGCAAGTCCATCCTTTTCATCACCCACAAGCTCAACGAGATCATGGCGGTCGCTGACCGCTGCACCGTCCTGCGCAAGGGCAAGTACATGGGCACCGTGGACATCAAGAACACCACCAAGGAGGAGCTTTCCCGCATGATGGTCGGCCGCGATGTCCAGCTTCAGGTCGATAAAAAGCCCGCCCACCCGGGCGAGGTCGTGCTGGACGTGGAGGGCGTCACCATCCACAACGACCAGCGCAAGAAGGACTCCGTCAAGGATGTCACCTTTCAGGTCCACGGCGGCGAGATCGTCTGCCTGGCGGGCATCGAGGGCAACGGTCAGACCGAGTTCGTCTACGGTCTCACCGGCCTCGAGAAGCTGTCGGGCGGCAAGATCACGCTGGACGGCAAGGACATCACCCACGCCAGCATCCGCCAGCGCTCCAAGGACGGCATGAGCCACATCCCCGAAGACCGCCACAAGCACGGTCTGGTGCTGGACTACAGCCTCGAGAACAACATGGTGCTCCAGCGCTACTGGCAGCCCGAGTTCCAGAAGGGCGGCTTCATCCGGTCCGAGAAGGTCCGCGAGTATTCCGATAAGCTCATCGCCCAGTATGACGTCCGCAGCGGTCAGGGCAGCGCCACCATCGTGCGCAGTATGTCCGGCGGCAACCAGCAGAAGGCCATCATCGCCCGCGAGATCGACAGAGACCCCAAGCTGCTGGTGGCTGTTCAGCCTACCCGCGGCCTTGATGTCGGCGCCATCGAATACATCCACAGACAGATCGTCGCCGAGCGCGACAAGGGCAAGGCAGTCCTGCTGGTCAGCCTTGAGCTGGATGAGGTCATGAACCTGTCCGACCGCATCCTCGTTATGTACGAGGGCGAGATCGTCGGCGAGTTCGACCCCAAGACCACCACTGTGCAGGAGCTGGGCCTCTACATGGCCGGCGCACGCAAGCAGGGAAAGGAGAACAACTAAATGAACAAGAAAAAACTTTCCCACAGCAACCTCAACAGCTCCATCACCAGTGTGCTGGCCGCGCTGCTGTGCATCGTCATCGGCATGGCTGTGGGCTTTCTCGTGCTGCTGGCCATCAATCCGGCCCACGCATGGGGTGACGGCTTTGTCCGCATCGTCAAGGGCGGCTTCCATGATGCGCCCTACGGCGTCGGCAAGGAGCTGGCCAACGCAGCCCCCCTCATCATGACCGGCCTGTCCGTGGCCTTCGCGTTCAAGACCGGTCTGTTCAACATCGGTGCAGCCGGTCAGTACACGCTGGGCGCTTACGGCGCCCTCTACTGCGCCATCATGCTCAAGATGCCATGGTTCGTCTGCCTCATCGCGGCAACCATCCTCGGCGGCATCTGGGGCGCGATCCCCGGCTTCTTCAAGGCCTACTTCAACATCAATGAGGTCATCACCTCCATCATGTTCAACTGGATCGGCCTCTATCTGGTCAACGAGCTCATCTACCAGAACGGCACCGGCCCCATGTACGATGTGCGCAACACCCGCACTCTGAACCTCGGAAAGAGCGCCGAGCTGTCCAAGTCCCTCATTCCGGACTTCGGCCTGAACAAGATGTTCCAGACCAACAGCACCACCATCGCCATCTTCCTCGCAGCTGCGGTGGCCGTCCTCATCTGGGTCATCCTGAACAAGACCACCTTCGGCTATGAGCTGAAGGCTGTCGGCCTGAACAAGAGCGCAGCTCGCTATGCCGGCATCAACGAGAAAAAGAACATCATCCTCTCGATGGCCATTGCAGGCGCACTGGCCGGTTTCGGCGCAGGCCTCTACTACCTGTCCAATGTGTCCCAGTGGAACCCGCTGAACTCCACCAGCCTGCCCACCATGGGCTTCAACGGCATTTCCGTGGCCCTGCTGGCAAGCTCCAACCCCATCGGAACCATCTTCTCTGCGATCTTCATCTCCCACATCTCGGTCGGCGGCTCGTTCCTGTCCACCAAGTACTATCCCACGGAGATCTCCGACCTCATCAGCGGCATCATCATCTACCTGTGCGCATTCTCCATGCTGTTCCGGGGCAAGATCCACGCCCTGCTGTTCAGGAATGCGGACAAGACCAACGTGAATGCAGAGCCTGCCCCTGCTGAGACCAAAACCAAGAAGGAGGGCAAGTGATATGCTGCTTCTCATCAAGTATACCCTGCTGTATGGCATCGTGCTGATGCTGGTCGCTCTGGGCGGTATGTTCAGCGAGCACTCCGGCATCATCAACATCGCACTGGAAGGCATCATGGTCATCGGCGGCGTGGCGGGTGTCCTCACCCTCACTATGCTGCCTGCAAGCCTGCCTGCGTTTGCTACGGTCCTCATCGCCGTGCTGGTGGCGGCTCTCGCCGGTATGGTCTACAGCCTGCTGCTGGCCTTTGCCTCCATCAACCTGAAGGCAGACCAGACCATCGGAGGCACAGCCTTGAACCTGCTGGCGACGGCCATCGCCGTGGTCATCGCCAAGTATTTCAGCACGAGCGGCAGTGCCAAGCTGAACTACTCCAACAAGCCCTTCCTGTTCAGCCTCGGCGGCTTGGAGCTGAGCATCTTTGTCCCGCTGGGCATCGTCCTGCTCATCGTCAGCTATGTCGTGCTGTACAAGACCCGCTTCGGCCTGCGTCTGCGCGCCTGCGGTGAGCATCCTCAGGCAGCGGACTCCGTGGGCATCAACGTCTACAAGATGCGCTATGCCGGTGTCGTCATCTCGGGCGCACTGGGTGCCATCGGCGGTCTGGCTTACATCGTGCCTCCCGTCCAGACGTGGAACTTCGAGGTCGGCGTAGCCGGCGCAGGCTTCCTTGCGATGGCCGTTATGATCTTCGGTCAGTGGAAGCCCTTCAACATCTGTGGCGCGGCCATGTTCTTCGCCGTTTTCAAGAGTCTGGCCAACATCGCTGACTCCACCTTCCTCGCACAGCTCCACTGGTCCAGCAACATCTACAACATGATGCCCTTTGTGGCGTCGATGGTCATTCTGGCCTTCACCTCCAAGAACAGCATGGCCCCCAAGGCCGAGGGCATCCCCTACGATAAAGGTTCCCGCTGATCCGAGGGCATTTTTTCGGGGCGCAGCTGCTTTCCGGGCGGCTGCGCCTTTTTCGTTCTTTTTTCAACAGATTCCACAAAACGATGCTTGCTTTTGCGGAAGAATTTGCTATACTTGAAGTGCAATGTCATACTTATTGCCGACGGAAGAGCGTTGGCGGAGAATACGATTTAGGAGCGTGAACTTATGCGCATTTACGATCTGATCGCAAAAAAGCGGGACGGCGGCACCCATAGCCGCGAAGAACTGGAAGCCATCGTCAACGGCTTCGTCAGCGGCGAGGTGGCCGATTACCAGATGGCGGCATGGATGATGGCCGTCTATCTGCGGGGCATGACTGACGAGGAGACTGCCGAGCTGACCGACGTGATGGCCCACAGCGGCGTCATGGTCGATCTTTCGCCCATTCCGGGCATCAAGGTGGACAAGCACTCCACCGGCGGCGTGGGCGACAAGACCACGCTGGTCATCGCGCCCATCGTCGCGGCCTGCGGCGTCAAGATCGCCAAGATGAGCGGCCGCGGACTCGGCCACACCGGCGGCACCATCGACAAGATGGAGAGCGTCCCCGGCACCAAGACCGCCCTCTCGCAGGAGGAGTTCTTCGCGCAGGTGAACAAGATCGGCCTGTCGGTCATCGGCCAGAGCGAAGGCATCGCCGTGGCGGACAAAAAGATGTACGCCCTCCGGGACGTCACCGCCACCGTCAGCTGCATCCCCCTCATCGCGTCCAGCATCATGTCCAAGAAGCTGGCCTCCGGCTCGGACGCCATCCTGCTGGATGTCACCACCGGCACCGGCGCGTTCATGAAGACCGTGGAGCAGAGCATCGAGCTGGCCAAGCTGATGGTCTCCATCGGCACCCATCACGGCCGCCGCGTCGCTGCCATGATCACCGACATGGACACCCCGCTGGGCCGTAACATCGGCAACAGCCTCGAGGTCATGGAGAGCATGGATGTGCTCAAGGGGCACGGCCCCGCCGACCTGACTGAGGTGTGCTTACAGCTGGCCACCAATATGCTGGTTCTGGCCGACAAGGGCACCCCCGCCGCGTGCCGCGCCATGGCCGAGGCCGTCCTCGCGGACGGCTCCGCCTATGCAAAGTGCAAGGAAATGTTCGCGGCACAGGGTGGCGACATCCGGGTGCTGGACGACTACAGCCTCTTCGAAAAGCCCGCTGCCAGCTATGAGCTGCTGGCCGAGGAGGACGGTTACATCATCGCCAACGACGCCGAGAAGATCGGCTCTGCCAGCGTGCTGCTGGGCGCAGGCCGTCAGAAGAAGGGCGACCCGCTGGACTTTGCCGCCGGCATCACCCTCCACAAGAAGCGCGGCGACTATGTCCATAAGGGCGAGAGCCTCGCTACCTTCTACGGCGCAGCCGACCGATTCGACGCTGCCGCCGCCGAGTACCGCAGCGGCCTCGTCTACGGCCCCGAAAAGCCTGAAGAGGCTCCGCTGGTCTACGCCCTCGTCACCAAGGACGGCGTGGAGCGGTACGAATAAAGCTTGAAAATGCCTGACAGCCCCGGGGTGTGCGCACCCCGGGGCTGCTTTTTCCGCCGAAATGGTACTTTGCAGTGGATAAAACAGGCAGAAGGGCCGATTTTGTAGATATTTGGCCCGAGATATGCTATAATCTACTCAATAGCGCCCAAACGGCGCAGGAGAAGAGAAAGGGTTATTCTATGAAGATCGTTTTGGTGGGCGGCGGAAAAGTCGGCACAGCGCTGGCGCGGCAGCTCAGTGAAGAGGGTCATAATGTGACCGTTGTCGATACGAACAAGGCCCGTGTGGAGCACATCGGCGAATCCTACGACGTGATGAGCATTCTCGGCAACGGCTCGTCCATCATCACCCTGTCTGAGGCGGGCGTGGAGGAGGCGGATGTCTTCATTGCAGTCACCGGCTCGGACGAGCTGAACCTGCTGTGCTGTATGTTCGCAAGAAAGGCGGGCCACTGCCACGCCATCGCTCGTGTGCGCAACCCGTCCTACAGCCATGAGCTGGACTTTATCAAGAAGCAGATCGGCATCTCGGCCATCATCAACCCTGAGATGGCAGCGGCGAAGGAGATCTCGCATCTGCTGCGCTTTCCGGGTGCAAGCAAGATCGACACCTTTGCGGACGGGCGCGTGCGGCTCATCAAGTTCGCCCTGACCGAGCAGCAGGGGCTGGACGGTGTGGCCATCCATGAGATCCCCACCCAGCTCAAGAGCGACATTCTGGTCTGCGCCGTGGAGCGTGACGGCGGGGTCATCATCCCCAACGGCAACTTCGTGCTGAAGAACGGCGATCAGGTCACCTTCCTCGCTACGCAGGAGAAGGCCCACGAGTTCTTCCAGCGCATCCATATGCCGGTGCGGCCGGTGCGCAATGCCCTCATCGTGGGCGGCGGTGCCATCGCCTACTACCTGAGTCAGGAGCTGCTGGAAAACCACATCCGCGTCCGCATCGTGGAGCGCGACCCGGCCCGCTGCAATGTGCTGGCCGAGTCCCTGCCCGAGGCACAGATCCTCAATGAGGACGGCTCCAACCGCGACTTCCTGCTCTCGGAGGGACTGGAATCCACTGAGGCCTTCGTGGCCCTGACCAACATCGACGAGGAGAACGTGCTGCTGACCCTGTTTGCCAAGAAGCACTCCAAGGGCAAGCTGGTCACGAAGATCAACCGCCTCGAGTTCGACGATATTCTGGCCGGGCTGGATCTGGGCAGCATCGTCTACCCCAAGTACATGACCTGCGATTACATCGTGCAGTACGTCCGTGCATTGCAGAACGAGGCCGGCAACAACATCAAGACCCTCTACCGCATCCTCGATGACCGCGTGGAGGCGCTGGAGTTCACCGTCCACGAGGAGAGCCGGGCCACCGGCGTGCCGCTGAGCCAGCTGCATCTGAAAAAGAACCTGCTGCTCTGCTGCATCACCCGCGGCGACCGCATCCTCATCCCCCGCGGCGGCGACCGCATTCAGGTGGGCGACAACGTCATCGTTGTCACGCTGGAGCACGGCCTGCACGACCTGCGGGACATCGTGGAAGGGTAACGGGGGACAGAACGTATGAATTATGCGATCGTCTTTCGTCTGCTGGGCTATATCCTGATGATCGAGGGCGTTTTGCTGCTGCTTCCGGCGGTGACGAGCCTCATCTACGCCGAGTGGGCTGTCATGGGCGTGTTCCTGCTGACGGCGGCCATCAGCGCGGCGCTGGGCCTCGGGCTGCGGACCATCAAGCCCCGCAGCAAGGTGTTCTATATGCGGGAGGGCTTCGCGGCCACGGCGCTGAGCTGGATCGCCATCAGTATCGTAGGCGCCGTGCCCTTCGTCCTCACCGGCTGCATCCCGAACCCGGTGGACGCCCTCTTTGAGACGGTGTCGGGCTTCACCACCACCGGTGCCAGCATCCTGCCCGCCGTGGAGGGTCTGCCCAACGGCATCCTGTTCTGGCGCAGCTTCACCCACTGGATCGGCGGCATGGGCGTTCTGGTCTTTCTGCTCTCGCTGCTGCCCTTGACCGGCGGCTCTCACGTCAACCTGATGAAAGCGGAAAGCCCCGGCCCGCAGGTGGACAAGCTGGTGCCGAAGGTGCAGTCCACGGCAAAGATCCTGTACGGCATCTATTTTGCACTGACGGTAGTGGAGTTCTGCTTCCTGCTGGCAGGCGGCATGAATGTATTCGACTCGATGCTCACGGCCTTCGGCACGGCGGGCACCGGCGGCTTCGGTTTCAAAAACGACAGCTTTGCCAGCTTCTCGCCCTACATCCAGTGGGTCGTGACCATCTTTATGATCCTCTTCGGCGTCAACTTCAACGCTTATTTCCTTCTGTTGCTGCGGAGGTTCCGCCGCGCAGCGTCCAGCGAGGAGGTCCGCGCCTATTTCGGCATCATTCTGGCGGCGGTGGCCGTCATCACGGTGAACATCCGCAGCCTCTACGGCACCTTCGGCGAGGCACTGCGCCAAGCGGCCTTTCAGGTCGGCTCCATCATCACGACCACCGGCTTTTCCAGCTGTGACTTCGACCTCTGGCCCACGCTGGCCAAAGAGGTGCTGGTGCTGCTGATGTTTGTGGGTGCCTGTGCGGGCAGCACCGGCGGCGGCATCAAGGTCAGCCGTTTCCTGCTGCTGGGTAAGACGCTGGGCAAGGAGCTGAAACAGGCCCTTCACCCGCAGGTGGTGGCTCCCGTCCGGATGGACGGCAAGCTGGTCAACCACGAGACCATCCGCACCACCAACGTCTATATAGCGGCCTACATCTTCCTCTTTGGAGCGAGCCTGATGCTGGTGAGTCTGGACGGCTTTGACATGGTGACAAACTTCACCTCCGTCGCCGCCACCCTGAACAACATCGGCCCCGGCCTCAATCAGGTCGGCCCCATGATGAACTTCGGGGCTTATTCCAACTTCGCAAAGCTGGTGCTCATCTTCGATATGCTGGCCGGCCGTCTGGAGATCTTCCCGATGCTGGTGCTCTTCCTGCCCGATACATGGCGGAGATTCTAAGAAACTGCTATAGCAACGACAAAGCTCCCCCGGCTTGGACTGCCGGGGGAGCTTTTTGTGGTCTCAGAACGTCAGTTCGACCTTTTCCTGTGCGCGGTACTGCAGCGCTTCCAGCAGGGAATCCTCGTCGAGGAGGCGCTTGCCTGCGAGGTCGGCCACAGTGCGGGCTACCCGGAGGATGCGGTCGTGGGCGCGGGCCGAGAGGCCCAGCGTCTCGTAGGAGGCCCGCAGGAGCTGCTCGGCGGCAGGGGTCATCCGGCAGATACGCCGCACCTGCCCGGCGGTGAGCTGGGCGTTGCAGTGCACGCCCTCGTAGCCGGGGGCAGCGTACCGCTGGGCCTGAACAGCCCGCGCGGCAAGGACCTGCCTGCGCAGCTCGGCACTGCTCTCGGAGGGAGAGACGCTGTGCAGCTCGTCAAAGGCGACGGGGTCCATCTCGACGCAGAGGTCGATGCGGTCCAGCAGAGGGCCGGACACCCGGCTGCGGTACTGCCGCACCGCGCTGGGGGAGCAGGTGCAGGCCCGGGTGGGGTGGCCGTAATAGCCGCACTTGCAGGGGTTCATGGCGGCAACGAGCTGGAAGCGGCTGGGGTAAGTGGCGCTGCCGGCGGCCCGGCTGACTGTGATGCAGCCGTCCTCGAGGGGCTGGCGCAGCACCTCGAGGCTCTCGCGGGAAAACTCGGGCAGCTCGTCGAGGAAGAGGACGCCGCAGTTGGCCAGACTGCACTCGCCGGGGCGGAAGAGTGCGCCGCCGCCCGCCAGTGCCGCCGAGCTGGCCGAGTGATGGGGACTGCGGAAGGGCCGGGCCGTCACGAGGCCCCGGCCTGCGGGCATCTGCCCGGCGATGGAATAGATCTTGGTGGTCTCCACGGCCTCCTCCCGGCTCAGCGGGGGAAGGATGCCGGGGAGACGCCGGGCCAGCATGGATTTGCCGGTGCCGGGTGCGCCGATGAGCAGGACGTTGTGCCCGCCTGCAGCGGCAATGACCATCGCCCGGCGGGCCAGCGGCTGACCGCAGACGTCGGAGAAATCGGGGACATGGTTCCATGCGTCGGCAGGGTCGAAAGGAACAGGAGCCGTAGGCGGGATGGTCTGGACGCCCCGCAGAGCGTCCACGACCTGACGGGCCGTTGCAGCGGGGAAGACCTGCATCTCGCTGCCGCCGGCCTCAGCGGCCTCGGCGGCGTTCTCCGCCGGGACGTAGAGCGCCCGCACCCCGCTGGCAGCGGCTTCCAGTGCCATCGGCAGCACGCCGGACACGGGCCGCAGGCTGCCGTCCAGCGCCAGCTCACCCAGAAAGGCAGTGTCCTTCGGCGGCGTTTCCAGCTGCCCGGAGGCCGCCAGCACGGCCAGCAGCAGGGGCAGGTCGTACACCGGGCCGGTCTTGCGGACATCGGCCGGGGCGAGGTTGATAGTGATGCGGCGGTCGGGCCACTTGAAGCCCAGATTCTTCAGGGCCGCATGAACGCGGTCGCCACTCTCCCGGACGGCAGAGTCCGGCAGGCCGACGATGGAGAGGGCGGGCATCCCGCCCGAGATGTCGGCTTCGACCTCTACCGGGAAGCCGTTGAGGCCCTTGAGGCCGAAGCTCTTGAGGACTGCGTACATGGGGGACGCTCCTTTCTGCCCGACAGGGGGCGGCAGGGCCATTAAAATTTTTGATTTGTGCTGTTGTATCCATCTCAAAAAAAGAATCGCTGCATGATTCTACGTAGTACCGATGTTTATTTTGAAATAACGGACGAAAAATGTAAAATCGTTGGATAAGAAACGACTAAGAAATGGAAAAAGCAGGGCATTGCCGTCCGGGTTCGACACAATTTTTTATCTGAATCTATTATATTAGAGGGCATGTGAGATGTCAACGAGACACGCGCAATGAGAACAGGCAAAAAACAAGATCGGAGGAAGGATCATATGGTTGCGAAAGAGTACTGCTGTTATACCCGGCCCTATTCGAATATCGAAGGCTATCAGCGCGCATACACGCTGTGCTATTACGCAAGCCTGGAGGAAGAGGGTGTCGTGTTGGCAGTGCAGCGGCAGCAGGGCGGGGAATGCACGACGGAACAGGTCATCTGCCCGACGGGCGACTTCGGGCGGCTGATGCCTTTGATGCGGTATCTGTGCGAAAATGGCGTTGGATTGGGCCATTGGACAGAAGTGCTGGACGACGCAGGGGTGACCTACTGGCCCTGTATGGCAGCAGAGGGAGGTCGGCAAAGCGGAAAACCGACGCGATTTGTAGCATTTGCTGGTTTTGAGGGGGAAAACTTGGTACATAATCCTGAATTGACACAAAGCGTTTAAAAGCTTATAGTATAAGTAGACTTGGATGAATTTGTCCATTATGGTCAAAAATAACAAAGGTAAGGTGTGCAATATGTATCAGGATGAGTATAAGCGCTGGCTGGCAGCAGATCTGGAAGACGCAGATCTGAAGCCGGAACTGGCCAAGATCGAGGGAAATGACGACGAGATCAAGGACCGCTTCGCTGTTGCGCTGAAGTTTGGCACCGCCGGCCTGCGCGGCGTGCTGGGCGCTGGCACCAACCGTATGAACATCTACGTCGTGCGTCAGGCCACGCAGGGTCTGGCAAACTGGGTCAAGACGCAGGGCGGCAATCAGACTGTGGCCATCAGCTACGACAGCCGCCTCAAGAGCGATATCTTTGCCAAGACGGCTGCCGGGGTCCTGGCAGCGAACGGCATCAAGGTGCGCATCTACGACGCGCTGATGCCGGTCCCCGCCCTGAGCTTTGCCACCCGTTACTACGAGTGCAACGCGGGCATCATGGTCACAGCTTCGCACAACCCCGCCAAGTACAACGGCTACAAGGCCTACGGCCCCGACGGCTGCCAGATGACCGATGACGCCGCCGCTATCGTCTACGATGAGATCCAGAAGACCGATGTCCTCACCGGCGCAAAGTACATCTCCTTTGCAGAGGGTGTCGAGCAGGGCCTCATCCGCTTTGTGGGCGACGACTGCAAGAACGCCCTCTACGCTGCCATCGAGGCACGTCAGGTGCGCCCGGGCCTGTGCAAGACGGCTGGCCTGAAGCTGGTCTACAGCCCCCTGAACGGCTCCGGTCTGGTGCCGGTCACCCATGTCCTGAACGATATGGGCATCACCGACATCACCATCGTGCCGGAGCAGGAGTATCCCAACGGCTACTTTACCACCTGCTCTTACCCCAACCCTGAGATCTTCGATGCCCTGAAGCTGGGCCTCGACCTCGCCACCAAGACCGGTGCAGACCTGATGCTGGCCACCGACCCCGACGCCGACCGCGTGGGTATCGCTATGAAGTGCCCGGACGGCAGCTATGAGCTGGTCTCCGGCAACGAGATGGGCGCTCTGCTGCTGGACTACATCTGCGCAGGCCGCATCGAGAAGGGCACCATGCCGAAGGACCCCGTCGCCGTCAAGTCCATCGTCTCCACCCCGCTGGCCGACGCCATTGCCGCTCATTATGGCGTGGAGATGCGCAGCGTGCTGACCGGCTTCAAGTGGATCGGCGATCAGATCGCAAATCTGGAGGCTGCCGGTGAGGTGGACCGCTTCATCTTCGGCTTCGAGGAGAGCTACGGCTATCTGGCCGGTCCCTACGTCCGCGATAAGGACGCCGTCATCGGCTCCATGCTCATCTGCGAGATGGCCGCTTACTACCGCAGCATCGGCTCCTCCATCAAGCAGCGTCTGGAAGAGATCTACAAGGAGTATGGCCGCTACCTGAACAAGGTGGACAGCTTCGAGTTCCCCGGCCTGACCGGCATGGAGAAGATGGCCTCCATCATGCAGAAGCTGCGTGACGAGCCGCTCACCGAGCTGGCCGGCCACAAGGTGGTCAAGGTCACCGACTACAAGAAGCCCGAGGAGACCGGCCTGCCTGCCGCAAATGTTCTCATCTACACTCTGGACAACGGCGCTACCGTGGTCGTCCGTCCCTCCGGCACTGAGCCGAAGATCAAGACCTACTTCACCACGCTGGGCAAGGACCTCGCCGAGGCACAGGCTCAGAAGGATGCTCTGGCTGCTGCCATTGAGCCCATCCTCGCATAACGCGGAAATCCCATCAGAAATTTATGCCCCCGTTCAGCGCCAAAAGTGCTGCACGGGGGCATTTTTGATGGGTGTGGGCGGTTGCAGTTTAGGGCCTGATACGCTATAATATTCAATGAGTCATAATAAGCTCCGGGCAGTGTGGCACGGGGCAGGAAGAAAATGGGGCAGGTGTAAGAAATTGGACTATCGTGTGACGGCTGTTCTGGTGGCGGCAGGCTCCTCCACCCGGATGGGATTTGATAAACTGAGCTTTGATCTGGGCGGCGAGACTGTGCTGGAGCGGAGCGTCCGGGCTTTCGACGAGTGCCCGGAGGTGGACGAGCTGGTTCTGGTGACTGGCGCGTCGGGCGAGAACGCAGAGCGGGCCGCAGCCCGGTGCAAAAAGCCGGTGCAGCTGGTGCGGGGCGGTGCGACCCGGGCCGAAAGCGCCCGGAACGGCGTAGCCGCTGCCCACGGGGCGCTGGTGGCCGTCCACGATGCGGCCCGGCCCTTCGTGAGCGGGGAGGTCATCGCCGCCGTGCTGAAGGCGGCTGCCCGCTGCGGGGCTGCCGCCCCGGCAGTGCCGGTGAAGGACACCATCAAGCAGGCAAAGGGCGGCAGCGGCAAGACGGTGCCCGCCGGCTGCATGGTGGAGGATACCCCCGACCGTAGCACCCTTTATGCGGTGCAGACGCCCCAGTGCTTCGACCGCGCAGCCTATCTGGCGGCGCTGGACGAGCTGGACGAGGCCCGCGCCCGCCTCGTCACCGACGATTGCAGCCTGTTCGAGTTAACGGGCCGTCCGGTGGAGCTGGTGCAGGGCGACTACGCAAACATCAAGATCACGACCCGGGAAGACCTGCCCCGGGCGGAGAACGGAGGAAAGAAGATGCGCATTGGTCATGGTTACGACGTCCATCGTCTGGTGGAGGGCCGCAAGCTCATCCTTGGCGGCGTGGAGGTGCCCTATGAGAAGGGCCTGCTGGGCCACTCGGACGCCGATGTGCTGGCCCATGCGGTGATGGATGCCGTGCTGGGCGCGGCAGCGCTGGGCGACATCGGCCAGCACTTCCCCGATACGGCGGAGGAGTACGCCGGGGCGGACAGCCTCGTGCTGGCCCGCCGGGTGGCGGAGATCGTCGCCGCACAGGGCTGGCGCATCGAGAACATCGACGCCACCATCCTCTGCCAGCGCCCCAAGCTGGCCCCCTACATCCCGGTCATGCGGGAAAAGCTCGCCGCCGCCTTCGGGCTGCCGGTGGAGGCTGTGAGCGTTAAGGCGACCACCGAAGAGCACCTGGGCTTTACCGGCGAGGGGCTGGGCATCGCAGCCCACGCCGTCGCCCTCATCGAAGCTGTGTGAACGGGAGAGTGTGACCCATGACTCTGAACTCTATCGTAGCAAACTTTCAGACCTTCAAGCTGGTAGACCTGCTGGACATCCTCATCATCGCGTTCCTCATCTACCAGCTTCTGGGCATCGTCAACCGCACCCGGGCCGGTCAGCTGGCCAAGGGCGCGCTCATCGTGCTGGCGGTCTATCTGGTGGCCAACATCCTGAATATGCGCACCGTTACTTGGCTGTTGAACTCGCTGCTGCAGGTCGGTCTGCTGACGCTGGTGGTGCTGTTCCAGCCTGAGATACGGCGTGCGCTGGAACGGATGGGACAGACCGACCAGTGGGCTTACCGCTTTTTCAACAAGAGCCGCTACAACGACACCAGCCTCAAGGGCGCGTGGCGCAGCGCCATCATCGCCATCTGCGATGCCGCCGAGCGCTTTTCGGAGACCAAGACCGGCGCCCTCATTGTGCTGGAACGGAACACCAACCTCTCGGAGATCGTCCGCACCGGCACGCCCGTGAACAGCGCGGTCAACCTTGAGGTGCTGGGCACCATCTTCTACGAGGGCACCCCCCTCCACGATGGAGCGGCCATCATCGAAAATGGCCGCATCAAAGCCGCAGGCTGCGTGCTGCCCCTTTCCAACAACCTCGACCTCGGCAAGGACATGGGCACCCGCCACCGCGCCTGCCTCGGCATCGCCGAGAACTCCGACGCCATCGCCATCGTGGTCAGCGAGGAGACCGGCATCATCTCGATGGCGAAGAACGGCGTCCTCATCCGCCACTTCGATCGCCAGACCCTCTACACCCGTCTGGTGGATGAGATGATCCCCAAGGAGACGGCCAGCGAGAAGAGCGCCGCCGAGGGCTGGAAGGCCCGGGGCAAGCGCCTGCTGAACTGGGTGAACGCCAAAGAGGAGGAAGAGCAGCAATGAGCACCGAGCAGAACAACGGCATGAAGCCTGCCGTGCCCCCTAAGCGCAGCCTGCTGAGCGACCGCCGTGTCCGGCTGCTGCTGTCGCTGCTGGGCGCGGTCATCGCGTGGATGGCTGTCACCATCGTGGTGCAGCCCGGCACGACGACCACCATCTATAATGTCCCGGTGGACTTTACCTACGATTCGTCCGCCTACACCTCCCGCGGCCTGAGCATCGTCGACGCGGAGGAAAAAACGGTCAATTTAAAACTTTCCGGCGACGGCTACACCATCGGCAGCCTGTCGGCCAACGACTTCGTCGTTTATCCCGACTGGTCTAGCGTCCGCGACAGTGGTGAAAAGACCCTCCGCCTTCAGGTCCGCAGCCAGAGCACCCTGCTTACCGGCGTGGCCGTCTCCATCGACGGCAGCAACACGGTGGACGTGGTGTTCGATGTGGTGGAGGAGAAGACCCTGCCCATTCAGGTGACGACGAACTATCTGAAGATCGCCGACGGCTATATCCTCTACGGCACCGAGGTCTCCAAGGAGACCGTGACCCTCTCCGGCCCCAGCACCGAGCTGAGCAAGGTGGAGACCTGCACCGCCGAAGTGGCCCACAACGGCGAGCTGACCAGTCCTGTCACGCTGGACACCGACCTGCGGTTCTACACCCGCAGCGGCAGCGAGGTGAAATTTGAGTATACTACCCTCGAGGCGGACAGCGTCGAGGTCACGCTGCAGGTGTACAAGCTGGCGACATTGCCGGTGAAGGTGAGCTTCATCAACGCCCCCCGGGACTTCGACCCCTCGGTGCTGGTCTACTCCCTGAGCAAGAAGACCCTCAACGTGGCCGGGCCGGAGTCGCAGATCGATAAGCTGTCCACCCTGTCGGTGGGCACCATCGACCTTTCCACCTTTGCGCTGGATAAGGTGTATGAGATGCCCATCGAGCTGCCCAGCGGCATCCGCCTGCTGGACAATATCTCCACCATCACGGTCAGCTTCGACAGCTCCCGTCTGGAGACCAAGACCATGAACCTGCCCGCCAGCTGTGTGCAGGTCGTCAACCTGCCCTCTACCTACACCCTGACCGTGGGGACCGAGCGGCTGATGAATGTCACCCTCTGCGGCCCGGCCGGTTCGCTGGAGGCCCTGACCCCGGAGCAGGTGGTCATCGAGATCGACGCCGACGACTTCTACGTTGCCATCGGCCAGCAGAACATCGCCTGCCGCCTCTATGTGCCCTCCAACGATAAGATCTTTGCGCTGGGCAGCTATGTGGTGCAGTGCAAGATAGAAAGTAACTGAGTATATGATCCTGATTCGTGATATTCGCCTGCCCCTCTCCGCCGGGGAGCAGCAGGCCTATGAAAAAGCCCTCCACCTCGCCCGGATCCCCCGCAGCAGGGTGAGCCATCTGGGCATCGCCAAACTCTCGGTGGACGCCCGCCACGGCCAGCCCAAGCTGGTCTACACCGTGGCGGTGTCTCTGAAGGAGGAAGGGGAGGAGCCTGCCTATGCAGGCACTTCGCCCAGCGTCACCGTCCGGGGCAGAACCGACTTTTCGGTGGAGAACGGCACCCAGCCGCTGGCCCACCGGCCCGTGGTCTGCGGCCTCGGCCCGGCCGGACTTTTTGCAGCGCTGCTGCTGGCCCGTCAGGGCTACCGGCCCATCGTGCTGGAGCGCGGCCCGGCGCTGGAAGAGCGCGTCAAGGCTGTGGAGCATTTCTCTGCCACCGGTGAGCTGGACGAGAACGCCAACATCCAGTTCGGCGAGGGCGGCGCAGGCACCTTTTCGGACGGCAAGCTCACCACCCGCATCGGCGACGAGCTGTGCGGCTTCGTGACCGAGGTGTTCCTCGAGCACGGCGCCCCCAAGGAGATCGCATGGCAGCAGAAGCCCCATGTAGGCACCGACCTGCTCCGGGGCGTCATCACATCCATCCGCAGGGAGATCGAGGCGCTGGGGGGCGAGGTCCACTTCAACACGGCCCTCACCGGCTTCGAGCGCCGGGACGGCCGCCTCGTCGGCATCCGGACCACGAGCGGTGCCTTCCCTTGTGAGGCACTGGTCTTTGCGGTGGGCCACTCGGCCCGCGATACCTTCGGGATGCTGATGGACAGCGGCCTCGTGCTGGAATGCAAGCCCTTCAGCGTCGGCTTCCGGGCCGAGCATCTCCAATCGGAGATCGAAAAGAGCCTTTACCACGAGGCAGCAGGCCACCCGGCCCTGCCGAGGGGCGAATATCAGCTTTCGCAGCACGTTGAAAAACGGTGCGTCTATACTTTCTGTATGTGTCCCGGCGGTCAGGTGGTGGCTTCGGCCAGCGAAACAGGCCGCGTCGTGACCAACGGCATGAGCTACCACGCCCGCAGCGGCAAAAACGCCAATGCGGCGGTGGTGGTCAGCGTGGGCGGCGAGGACTTCGGCGGCGACCCCCGCAGGGCCATCGCCTTCCAGCGAGAGCTGGAAGCGAAGGCCTACGCGGCAGGCCGCAGCGCGGGCGAGTATGCCGCCCCGGCGGAGAACATCCAGAGCTTTTTGGAGGGCAGGGGGCAGCTGAGCATCGGCCGCGTCCAGCCCACCTATGACCGCGGCGTCCGGGCCGCCGACCTCGGCGCACTGCTGCCAACGGAGCTGGCTGACACGCTGCGGGCTGGACTGCGCGCCTACGAGCGGAAGATCGCAGGCTATACCGCCCCCGAGGCCATCCTGACAGGTCTTGAGACCCGCACCAGCAGCCCGGTGCGGCTGAAGCGGGAAGAAAACCTTGAATGTGCCCAGCTGGCGGGGCTTTACCCCTGCGGCGAGGGCGCAGGATATGCGGGCGGCATCATGAGCGCCGCCGTCGATGGCCTGCGGGTGGCCCGCGCCATCATCAGCCGGTACAGTCCGGCAGAAGGGTGAGAAGTTGAATGACTGATCGTGAAAACGATTTCCAGAATCGTTCCGGCCAGAGCAGGGCACAGGACAGCGAGGGCCGTCAGGTGCAGCAGGAGCTGGAACGCCAGCTTCGGGAGCTGGGCGATACCATGTCCGACGCCTTCCGCCACGGCTTTGAGGGCCGGGGGGAGGAACTCGGCGACCGTGCATGGAACGTGGGCCGCGCCGCTGCGAATGCCGCAAGCTACGGCATCTCGGAGGCAGGCCGGGCGTTTCAGGCTGGGAAGCAGCAGTATCAGAAGCGGGCTGAGGAGGCCCGGAACGCAGCTCCGAACGGGGAGAACGCCGGCGGGATGCCGGGCTGGGCACGGAGCTTTTTCGCAAAGAAGCCGGTGCCGACCCCCATCGACAATCTCCGCACCAGCGCAAAAAAGCGCCACAACGCAGGCGTCGCCATGCTGGCGACCGGCATCACTTTCGCCGTCCTCTTCGGCATTACGGCCATCGCCTGCTTCGGCACGGCGGGGATGTTCGCGTCCGGCAGCGCGGCGGGGGCGGCTGATATGACGGTCCTCGGTGCCATCGGCGAGTTTGCCATGAGCGCCACCCGGGCCACCGGATGGTGCTCGGCGGCGGTGACGGCCGTGTTCGGCTGGCTCACGGCGGCGGGCGCTTCCCGGATGAAGGCCGCGAAGACGCTGGAGCTGTATGCTGACACTGCCGAGGGCTTCGACTGGCACAAGGGCCTCTCCCTCTCGATGCTGGCCGAGCTGACCCATAAGAAGAAGGCCAAGGCCCTCCGGCTGCTGCGGAAGTTCATCCATAAAGGCTGGCTCAGCGCATGGGTGGACGAGAAGAACGACAAGCTCTACCTGACGGCGGAGGACTACCGCACTGCGCAGGAAAATCAGCCGGAGCCTGAACCGGAAAAAGCGCCGGAACAGGCCGAGGATGTTCCCCTGAACCTCGAGACGACCCGCCGCTTTGCGCAGGTGCTCGAGAAGGAAACCTCTCTCATGGAGGATGAGCGGGCGGTGGAGGAGCTGCAGCATATGCAGAAGACCACCGAGTCCATCGGTGCGTGGCTGGAAGCCCACCCCGAGAGCCTGCCCAAGGCCCGCCGCTTTGCGGAATACTATATCCCCACTACCCTCAAGCTCCTGCACACCTACAACGATGTGCAGGGCCAGCAGGGCGAGAACGCCGAGGCCATCCGCAGGGACATCGCGGGCATCCTGCATACCCTGAATCAGGCCTATGACAACCTTTACGATAAGCTTTTGTCGGACATGGCGCTGGACGTTTCCAGCGAGATCGCTGCGCTGCAGGGGATGCTGGCCAACGATGGTCTGGCCGGGGAGGAAATGCGATGACCTACCGGGCTTGGAACACCAAAGAAGTTGACCGTGCGGTCCTGAAGGAGCTGACCGCCGCCATCGCCCAGCAGAACACCGAAGAGCTGGAAAACCAGAGCATGGACGATGGGCCGTGGAGCGAGGAGAAATACCGCTCGGTCTTTGCGGCCCAGCAGAAGGAGGCCGGTCTGCTGGCCGGCATCCTCGCTGCCCGGGGCATCACCGACCCCGCCGAGGCGCTGACGCTGCTGGCGGGCGAGGAGGAGCTGAGCGACCCCATGCTCCTGACCGACATGGACAAGGCCTGCGCGCGCATCCTGCGGGCCATCGACGAGGGCGAGACCATCGTGGTCTTCGGCGACTACGATGTGGACGGCGTGACCGCCACCGCCCTGCTCTATCAGCACCTCAAAGGGATGGGGGCCAGCGCCAAGTGTATGCTGCCCAGCCGGGAGGGCGACGGCTACGGCCTGTCGAAGAACGCCATCCAGTCCATCTATGATAAGGGATGCCGCCTCATCGTCACGGTGGACAACGGCATCTCGGCGGTGGAGGAAGCCGCCTTTGCGGCCAGTCTCGGCATCGACCTCATCATCACCGACCACCATCTGCCCCACGAGAGCCTGCCGCAGGCGGTGGCCATCGTAGATCCCCGCCGGGCAGACGACCACAGCCCCTTCAAGGGCCTGTGCGGCGCGGGTGTGGCCTTCAAGCTCTGCGCTGCGCTGGACGGATGCCCGCCGGAAGAGATGCTGGAATACTGCGGCGACCTCGCCGCTGTGGGCACGGTGGCCGACGTTATGCCCCTGACCGGCGAGAACCGCACCATCGTCAAAGCCGGTCTGCGCCAGCTCCAGAACACCGACCGGCCCGGCTTCTGCGCCCTGCTGGAAGAGGTGGGGCTTGCGGGCAGGCCGGTGACGGCGGAGAACGTCAGCTATGCCATCGCCCCCCGCATCAACGCGGCGGGCCGGATGGACAGCGCCGTCACAGCCCTGCAGCTGGTGCTCTGCGAGGACGAAGACCGGGCCGAGGAGCTGGCCCATAAGCTGACCGACATCAACAGCCAGCGGCAGGAGACCGAGATGGAGATCGTCCGGGCCGCGCAGGAGCTGCTGGATGCCGAGCCGGAGCGCCTTGAGGACCGGGTCATCCTGCTCTGGGGCAGGGACTGGCACCCCGGCGTCATCGGCATCGTGGCCTCCCGCCTCGTGGAAAAGACGGGACGCCCGGTCATCGTGGTGTCGGTGGATGAGCACGGCGAGGGCAAGGGCAGCGGCCGCAGCGTGCAGGGCTTCAACCTGCACGAGTGCATCGCCTCCTGCGCCGACATCCTGCTCCGCTTCGGCGGCCACGCCATGGCGGCGGGCCTCTCGGTGCGGGAGGAAGACCTGCCCACCCTCCGTCAGCGGCTCAACGACTGGGCGGCACGGGAGTGCCCCGTGCTGCGCACACCGCCGCTGGAATGTGACCTGTCCGTCCACCTCGACCGCCTTACGGTGGAGAGCGTCCGCCGCCTCGACCAGCTGGCCCCCTACGGTGCCGACAACCCCAGCCCGGTCTTCGTGCTGGAAAAGGCTGTCGTGGAAGGGGTGTATGCGGTCTCGGAGGGCAAGCACTCCCGCCTGCGGCTGCGGCAGGGGAACGCCAGCCTCTATGCGGTCTGGTTCGGGATGCATCCCGAGCAGGTGCCCTATGCCGCCGGCGACGTCGTGGATGCGGCGGTGAGCCTGTCGGTCTACGATTCGGCCCGGGGGCCGCAGCTGTCGGGCCGCATTCTGGAGCTGCACCCGGCGGGCCTCGGCAACATTGCGGCGGAGCAGGCAGCTCTGGTGCAGGCGCTGCGCCGGGGCGCGCCCCTGACGCCAGAGCAGAAGGAGGCTGTCGCCCCGGAGCGCAGCCACATCATCACCGTTTACCGGGAGCTGCAGGCGCGGCGCTGGCACGCCGAAGATCTGCAGCCCCTGTTCGCAAAGCTTGGCGAGGAGAATACCGGCAAGACGCTGGTGGCGGTCGCTGCGCTGGAACAGGTCGGCCTCATCACAGCGGCCGACCGGGGCGGGGCCAAGTTCTGGGAGCTTGTGCCAGCCACCGGCAAGAAGAACCTCGCCGATGCGCCCATCCTGAAATGTCTGGAGGATCGATAAAGATGCCTGAGGGAAAGAAAATCACCGCCCCTGTGCCCGCAGCACCGGCTGCGGCGGGAGAGGACAGCTACTCTGCAAAGACCCATCTCCACCAGCCCATGCCGGTGACGGAGATGGCGACCGTGGCCGCTACGGCCCTGCCGGCCAACGCCCCCGAGGGGACGCTGCCCTCGGAGGTGCGGCCCGAGATCGTGACGTGGGACAAGCTGGTGGAGGCCATCAAGGCCAGCGGCAAGGCCTACAATATGGCCATGATCGAAAAAGCCTACAATATGGCCAACGACGCCCACAAGGGCGTCTGCCGCCGCAGCGGGGAACCCTATATCTGCCACCCGCTGGCCGTGGCCCGCCTCGTGCTGGACCTCGGCATGGACACCGAGAGCATCGCCGCCGCCCTGCTGCACGACGTGGTGGAGGATACCCCCACCACACTGGCCGACCTGACCGCTGCCTTCGGCGAGGAGGTGGCCCTGCTGGTGGATGGCGTCACCAAGCTGACGAAGATCCAGTTCTCGAACATCGAGGAGCTGCAGGCCGAGAACCTGCGCAAGATGCTGCTGGCCATGAGCCGGGACGTCCGCGTCATGATCATCAAACTCTGCGACCGTCTCCACAATATGCGCACCGGCGATGCATGGCCGGAGCAGAAGCGCCGCGACAAGGCCCGGGAGACCATGGAGGTCTATGCCCCCATTGCCAACCGGCTGGGCATCCTGAACGTCAAGGAGGAGCTGGAAGACCGCAGCCTCCACTACCTCGACCCTGTAGGCTACGGGGAGATCAACAAGATGCTCAGCGAGCGCGCCGGGGACGAGTTCCTCGCCAGCGTGTCGGGCGTCATCAAGAACCGCCTTGAGGAGAGCGGCATCGAGGGCGCCACCATCAAACGGAGAGTCAAGAGCATCTACGGCATCTACCGCAAGACCATCATGCAGAACAAGTCCTTCGACGAAATTTATGACATCTATGCGGTGCGCATCATTCTGGACACGCTGGCCGAGTGCTACAGCACGCTGGGTCTCATCCATGATATGTACCACCCGCTGCCCAACCGCTTCAAGGACTATATCTCTACCCCCAAGCCCAACGGCTACCAGAGCCTCCACACCACGGTCATCGGCCACGAGGGCATCCCCTTCGAGGTGCAGATCCGCACCCGGAAGATGGATGAGCAGGCCGAGTACGGCGTCGCCGCCCACTGGAAGTACAAGGAGGGCCTCGACGGCCACGATAAGCTGGACGAGCGTCTGGCATGGGTGAGCCAGCTGCTGGAAAATCAGCGCGTCAGCGAGGATTCCGGCAACCTGCTCCACGACCTGAAGAGCGACCTGCTGCCGGAGGAGGTCTTTGCCTTCACCCCGAAGGGCGACGTCATCAACCTGCCTGCCGGTGCCAACTGCATCGACTTCGCCTATGCCATCCACTCCGCCGTCGGCAACCGGATGGTGGGCTGCAAGGTCAACAACCGCATCGTCCCCATCGACCATGTCGTGGCGACGGGCGAGATCATTGAGGTCATCCTCGGCCCGGCGGACAAAGGCCCCAGCCGCGATTGGCTCAAGATCGTGCGCACCAGCGAGGCCAAGAGCAAGATCCGCAACTGGTTCAAGAAGATGCGCCGGGAGGAGAACATCCAGCAGGGCCGCGACGCGCTGGCCAAGGAGCTGCGCCGGGAGATGATCTTCATCCCCGACGACCAGCTGGACGAGTTCGTGGGCAGCTGCAGCCGTCGCCTGCGCCAGAACAACGCAGAGGAGATCTATGCCGCCATCGGCTACGGCGGCATGACCATCGCCAACTGCCTGCCCAAGCTGAAAGAGGAGTGGCAGAAGCTCAAGGCCGCCGAAGCCGCCGAGAACAAGACGATGGAAGACCTGCCGAAGGTGGACCTGAGCCGCGTCCACGCCACCGACGGCGTGGTGGTGGAGGGCTTCGACAACACCCCCATCAAGTTCGCCAAATGCTGCTCGCCCCTGCCCGGTGACCCCATCGTGGGCTTCATCACCCGGGGCTTCGGCGTCTCCATCCACAAGCAGAGCTGTGCCAACGCGATGGCCAGCATGAAGGACCCCTCCAACGCCCCCCGCTGGGTCAAGGCCTACTGGGCCGACAGCGTCCGGGACAGCTACAAGGCGGGCCTCGAGATCATCGCGCTCAACCGCAACGAGCTGCTGTCCGATGTGCTGGCTGCACTGGCGGACATCCGCGTCCCCATCTACGCCATGAACGCCCGTCAGGTGGAAAACAACTGCGCCATCATCAGCCTGACCATCGGCATCAACAACACCGAGCACCTCAACCGCGTGGTGGCCCGCCTGTCCAAGGTGCGGGATGTGCTCAAGGTAACAAGGAGCTAATATGCGTGCAGTCATTCAGGCCGTATCCTCGGCCAGCGTCCGGGTCAACGGCGGCGAGCCGCGCCCCATCGGCCCCGGCCTCGTCATTCTGCTGGGCGTCAAGGACACCGACACCCTCGACATCGTACCCAAGCTGGCCGAAAAATGTGCGGGCCTGCGCATCTTCAAGGACGAAAACGACAAGCTGAACCTCAGTGCGAAGGACCTCGGCTACTCGGCGCTGGTGGTGAGCCAGTTCACCCTTTACGGCGACACCAAAAAGGGGTTCCGCCCCAGCTTCATCAAGGCGGCAAAGCCGCCTCTCGCCGTGGACGCCTACGAGCTGTTCCTCGCCGAGATGAACAGGCAGGGCCTCAAGAGCGTCCAGCACGGCGAGTTCGGCGCAGATATGCAGGTGTCGCTGGTCAACGAGGGTCCCTGCACCATCGTTATCGACACCGACGAGTGGCACAAAGGAGAGAAGTAAACCATGAAGGCATTTCATCTGGTCGGCCCTGCGCCGTTTTATACCAACAGCTTCCTGCTCATCTCGGACGCGGGCCATGCAGTCGTCATCGACCCCGCCGCAGAGGTGCAGGAGTACGACAAGATCCTGAAAGAGCAGGGCGGAAAGCTGGCCCTCATCCTCTGCACCCATGGCCACTATGACCATGTGGGCAGCGCGGGGGTCCTCAGCCGCGAGTGGGGTGCAAAGCTCTACTGTGAGTCTGCCGACTGTCAGGGCACCCAGCTGCTGCCCCTCAAGGAGTCGGACAGCGGCTACGCGGAGGGGGGAGTCCTCACGCTGGACGAGCTGCGCTTCACCGTCTGGCACACCCCCGGCCACACCGAGGGCAGCGTGGTGCTGCTCTGCGAGAACTATTTCTTCGTGGGCGACACCGTGTTTCAGGGCAGCATCGGCCGCACAGACCTCGAGGGCGGCGACAGCCGGAAGATGGACGAGAGCCTGCGCAAGTTCGCAGCCCTGCCCGTCCCGCCCGAGGCGCAGATCCTGCCCGGCCACGGCGATTTCTCCACCTTCGGGCAGGAGACCGCCACCAACTTCTATATCCGAAATGCACTGAGAAACGCATAAAAAGGCGGGAACACACATGAATATCTATATCACGGGCCTCAGCTCGGGCTACGAGGTGGAGCACCTCGTCCGCCTGTTCTACCCGATGGCCCCGCTCACCCTCACTCCGCCCGAGGAGGGCACAGACTGCGTCTGGGCCGAGAAGCGGCCCGACAGCCTCTGGGCTATGGTACGGCAGGGCGGAAAGAGCCAGACCGCCGAAGCACCGCTGCCCGCCCCGGCAGAGGAGGGCGGAGAGACGCCGGAGTTCGCGCTGGCCAGCCTGACCTATGACCTGCTGCGCCGCTGGACGGGCATCCGCCCCCCTTGGGGCAAGATGACCGGCGTGCGGCCGGTGCGCCTCGTCCACGACAAGCGGGCCGCAGGCTGGACGGAGGAGCAGATCGACGACTTTTTCCTCGGGCGGTTCGACTGCTCGCCCGAAAAGTACGGGATGGCCAAGGCCATTGCCGACCTACAGGAACCGATTTTAAAAGCGGGCAGCGCCCCCAAGACCTACAGCCTCTACATCGGCATCCCGTTCTGCCCCTCCCGGTGCAGCTACTGCAGCTTCGTCAGCTGCAACCTCGACCGGGACCGCAAGCTGGTGCAGCCCTATGTTGACTGCCTCTGCCGTGAGGTCGAGGCCATCCGGGAGGAGGCAGACAAGGCCGGGCTGAAGCTGTGCAGCATCTACATCGGCGGCGGCACCCCCACCAGCCTCTCGGCGGCGCAGCTGCGCCAGCTCATGGGAACAGTGCGGGACTGCTTCGACCTTTCCGCTCTCGTGGAGTATACGGTGGAGGCCGGACGCCCCGACTGCACTGACGCCGAAAAGCTGGCGGTCATCAAGGAGTACGGCGCGACCCGCATCTCTATCAACCCCCAGACCTTCTCCGACGAGGTGCTGGCGAACATCGGCCGGAAGCATTCGGCGCAGGACATCCTCGACTGCTACGCCGAGGCCCGGGCCGCAGGCCATGACGACATCAACATGGACCTCATCGCGGGTCTGCCCGGCGACACGGTGGAGGGCTTCGAAAAAAGCCTGCGTCAGGCCATCGCCCTTAACCCCGAGAACATCACCGTCCACACCCTGACCCTCAAGCGGGCCTCCCGCATCGTCATCGAGGACCAGAAGGAGAACGACTACGCGGACGTTGCCGCCATGCTGGAAAAGTGTCATCTGCTGGCCGAGGCAGGCTACCGTCCCTACTACCTCTATCGTCAGAAAAACACCCTTCAGAATCTGGAAAATGTGGGCTGGTGCAAGCCGGGCCACGAGGGGTATTATAATATCTATATCATGGAAGAGGTCCAGACCATCCTCTCGGCTGGCGCAGGCGGCAGCACTAAGCTGGTGGCCGACGGCGGCAGGCGGATGCAGCGCATCTTTAATTTCAAGTATCCGACGGAATACATCCAGCGCTTCGATGAGGTGCTGGAGCGGAAAAAAGGAGTGGCTGATTTTTATGATCACGATTTGGGTACCGAAACGTCTGGTTGAGATCGACCTGTATAATGTTGCAGCCCAGAATCCGGCGGCGCTGGCGCAGATGAGCGAGCAGAGCTACCGCCAGCGGGTGGAGTATGCCGCCCGGAAGATCAGGGATTCCCGCGCCAAGATCGTCATGCTCACCGGCCCGTCGGCCAGCGGCAAGACCACCTCGGCGCACAAGGTGGCCGAGGCGCTGGAAGCCTCCGGCACGCCCGCCCACGTCATCAGTCTGGACAATTTCTTCAAGGGGGCGCAGTATTACCCCCGCCTGCCCGACGGCACGCTGGACTACGAGAACCCCGACACGCTGGATATGCCCCTCATCCGCCAGTGCCTCAGCGAGCTGAGCACCACCGGCAAGACCGTGCTGCCAATCTACGACTTTGCCACAGAGTCCCGCTCCTCCGAGACGGAGGCGCTGGACCTCGAGGGCGGCGTCTGCATCGTGGAGGGCATCCACGCCCTGAACCCGGAGCTGACGGGCCTCGTAAAGGGTGACGACGTCTACCGCATTTATGCCGGTCTGCGGGAGGAATACTGCATCGACGGCCGCCGGGTCATCAACACACAGGACATCCGCCTGTGCCGCCGCACCCTGCGGGATGCTGCCGCCCGGGGTCGCAGCCCCGCCAAGACCCTCGCCATGTGGGACCGGGTCCTCGACGGCGAGACGCGGTATATCAAGGGTTTCAAGACCACGGCAGATTTCCTGCTGGACACCTCCTTCACCTATGAGCTGGGCCTGATCGCCAAGCTGCTGCGGAAGGTCTGCCAGCGCTTCACGCTGGAAGGCCACAACGCCGAGCTTTGGGACGAGACGGCCCGCCGCTTCGAGCACGTCACCCCGGTGGAGCTGGATCTGCTGCCCGCCGGCAGTATGCTGCGGGAGTTCTACGCAGGCGAGCTTTAAAGGACGCCAGAACGCCGAAACTGGGCAAATTGCGAAAAAACTGTTTCCAAATCCGCACCATTCTGTAAAACTTGGGTGGGATTCGTTGCATTCCCCCGGGGAGTGCGCTATAATGAAAATAATCTCCGGCGGCACAGGGACAGCCTGAGCAGAAAACGCAGAGGAGTGCTGCCCACCCGGGCACAGACAAGTGAGGTGTCTTTTATGGACTTCAATAAGATCAAGGAAATGGGCCTCGAGTATGCCGAGAAAGGCAAAAATGCCGCGCTGGATCTGGCCGAAAAGGGCCGGACGCAGGCCAAGATCGTGAACGCACAGGGCAAGCTGTACAAGGCGCAGCGCCAGCTGGGCGCTCTGGTGTATAGTCTGGCCAAGGGCAACGAGGAGAACCAGCCCCTTGTGGACAAATACATCGAGATGATCGCCAACATCGAGCAGGAGCTTGCCGACCTGAAAGCCTCTCTCGAGCCGGATGTCATCATCGAGACCACCTTCGAGGAGAAGGACGAGGCCGACGCCGACGTGACGGAGGATGCCCCCGCAGCGTCTGCCGAGGAAAAGCCTGAGGCCGACGAGGCCAAGACCTGCCCTCAGTGCGGCGCACCCGTCTCGGACGATGCGCTGTTCTGCAACAAGTGCGGCGCACAGCTGTAACAGACCTGCGCAGGGCGGTGTCCCCCGGGGGGATGCCGCCTTTTGTTGTGAATGAAATGAAAATTTTGCCGCAAAAAGCCGGAAAATAGGCTTCGGCCCTTGCATTCCGGTGGATTCTGCGGTACAATTTGAATCTGTTCGCAGATGCTTTCGGCACGCAGAAAGGAGACGGCCATGCAGGACTGGACGCCGCGTGAACACTATACGGCGGAGGACCTCGTGGAGATCATCCGCATCCTGCGGGACAGGGACACCGGCTGTCCGTGGGACAAGGTGCAGACTCATGCCTCCATCCGGAAAAACTTTCTGGAGGAGACCTGCGAGGCGCTGGAGGCCATCGACGCCGACGACCCGGCCATGATGCAGGAAGAGCTGGGCGACGTCCTGATGCAGGTGGTGTTCCACACCGTCATCGAGGAGGAGCGGGGCCGCTTCGATATGGAGAAGGTCTGCCGCGAGGTGTGCGAGAAGCTCGTCTTCCGCCACCCGAACATCTTCGCTTCCTCGGCGGCGGAAAATGCTGGTATAAACGGCTGGGATGCGCTCAAGAATAAGGAAAAGGGCCGCACCACGCTGGCCGACGAGCTGGACACCGTGCCGCTGACCCTGCCCGCCCTGATGCGCGCCCAGAAGCTCCAGAAGCGGGCCGCGCGGTTCGGCTGCGGGCCGGAGGATGCCGCCGGGGCAGCCAGAGCGCTGGACAGCGCCAAAGCCGGGTGGGACGAGGCACAGACGCAGGAGAGCGCCGGTGAGCTGCTGCTTGCCGCTGCAGACGCCATGCGGCTGGCCGGTGTGGACGCTGAGGAGGCCCTGACCTTCGCGGCCAAGCGGTTCACCCAGAGGCTGGAAGCAGACGAAACGGAAACGGGTACCAGACGGATACACCGTCTGCTCGAATAGAAAATGTTGAGAATATTGTGGAGGCTTTTATTATGACCAAGACCGATCTGATCGCACAGGTTGCGGCAAACACTGAGATGAGCAAGAAGAGCGCCGAGATGGCTGTCAACGCCGCATTCGAGGCACTGGGCAAGGCGATGGCCGAGGGCGAGAAGATCTCCATCTCCGGCTTCGGCACCTTCGAGGTGCGTGAGCGCGCAGAGCGTCAGGGCATCAACCCCCGCACCCGCGAGCCGATCACCATCGCTGCTTCCAAGAGCATCGTGTTCAAGCCGGGCAAGTCTCTGAAGGACACCCTGTAAGAGAGGCCCCACCGCCGCCGGAACCTTTAGGCCCGGCGGTTTTTTTGTAGGAGGGATAACCTCTCCGTCACGCCTATGGCGTGCCACCTCTCCTATCGAGGAGAGGCCTTGGCATTCCGGAAAGCTTTCCCTCTTCGCCAGAGGCTCCCCTCGGTAGGGGAGCTGTCGAGCGACAGCGAGACTGAGAGGTTGATAAGGAGTTTAGAATGCGCTTAGACAAATATCTGAAGGTTTCGCGGCTCATCAAGCGCCGCACTGTGGCAAATGAGGTGGCCGATGCGGGCCGCATCCTCATCAATGGCAAGACAGCCAAGGCCAGTCAGGCCGTCAAGGCCGGGGACATCATCGAGGTGACGTTCGGCAACCGGCCCATCAAGGTCAAAGTCCTCTCCGATGTGGAGCCGCGCACCAAGGACGTGGCCCGGGAAATGTACGAGATCATCGAGCAGGACAGCGTCCTCGCTGCCGCCCACGACCCGGCACAGGCCGAGTAAAACGGCATAAGCAGGCTCCTCCCCGCATAGGATGACAGAAAAGGGGAGGGGTGTGCCATGAAACAGCAGGACGCAAAGCCGGAGCAGGCCCTGCCGCATGACCTCATCTTGGAGGGGCGGAACAGGCTGACCGCCACCGGCGTGCGGCGGGTCCTCCGCTGCGACGCAGAGGGCGCGGCCCTCCTGACCTCGAAGGGCACGCTGGAGCTGACCGGGGCAGAGCTGAGCATCACCAGCCTCGACCTCGACAAGGGCGAGGTAAAGCTTGCAGGCCGGGTGGACACGCTGGAATATACCGCAGAGCACACGCCGGGCGGTTTTCTGCGCCGCCTCGTCCGATGATGGGTCCAGCCCTCCCGCCCGGTGCGGTGGGGCAGGAGATGCTGGCCTGCGGGCTGCTGGGCGGTGTGCTCGGCGCGGCCCGGGCCGTCCTGCCCACCCGGGGGCGGGCGGCCTTTTTGCCCGACCTGCTCTTTGTGGGCTGCGTGCTGATGGCCCTGCAGGGCTATGCCGTCTCCCAGAGTCAGGCCGGGCAGCTGCGGGGCTATATGGCGCTGGCGGCGTTCTGCGCCGCCGGTGCGGTGCAGGCGGTGCTCCGGCCTCTGTTTGCGGAGGCAGAGGCCTTGGCGGGCCGGGTGCTGCTGGGGCCTGTAAAGCTTGCGGCCCGGTGCATCGCCCCGTGGAAAGCCGCCCGTGCCGCCGCCAAAGTACGGCGGAACGAAAAAAGACTTGCAAAAAAACCGAAAAAGAGCTTGCCAACACCGCCGCGTATGTTGTATAATTCAAACGTATCAAAGTAAGAGTACAGGCGCATTGGGCCTGCTGTTGAAAACGGGGGCACTGTGTTATGGCAAATCCGAGCCGGAAAAAGCGGAAAAGAAAGGCATCCGTCGTGGGTGCTGTGCTGAAGATGCTGTTCGTTCTGTTTTTGTTGAGTATGCTGGCGGCATACATCGCAAATCAGGTGGCGCTCAGCTCCAAGAAAGCGGAGCTGGACACCCTGCAGGAGCAGATCGAACAGCAGAAGACCCAGAACGAGGAGATGCAGCGCATCCTCAGCGGCGATTCGGATGACGTGACCGAGTGGGTCGCCCGGGACTCTTATAATTATGCGGCGGCCAATGAGCGCATCTTCGTGGATGTGACGGGCAACTGATGCCGCGCCCCCGGCGGCTTGCGGCCGGAGGAAAACACATTAGTCAACAAGGAGTATTGAGTTTTGGCGATTGAGGTAGGGAATATTTTTGAAGGCCGTGTCACCGGCGTAAAGCCGTTTGGCGCATTCGTTGCGCTGCCGGAGGGCCGCGTGGGCATGGTCCACATTTCTGAGGTGTCCAACGAGTATGTCCAGGACATTGCAACGGTGCTGCACGACGGCGACACCGTGAAGGTGCAGGTCATCAATGTGGCACCGGATGGCAAGATCGCACTGTCCATCAAGCGGCTGCTGCCTCCGGCACCCCGCGCCCCGCGGGAGGGCCGAGGCCCCCGCCCCAACAGTAACGGCCCGCGGGAGGGCGGCTTCCGCCGCAACGGCCCCGGCGGCCGTCCGCAGGGCGGACGCGGCCCGGCCCGGGACGCTGCGCCCCGGGTATGGCAGCCCAAGGCCCCGGCCAAGAGCGATAACCTGAGCTTCGAGGACATGATGAGCCGCTTCAAGAGCCAGAGCGAGGAGAAGATGGCAGACCTCGACCACGAGACCAACAACCGCCGGGGCGGCGGCTATGCTCCCCGGGGACGCCGCGGCAGCCGCTGAGCCGTCCGCACAAGACGAAGAAGCTTTGGGCCTGCCCCCAGCGGGGCGGGCCTGTTTTTTGGTGCGGCAGCTGCTGCACCCGACAGGAAAGGAAACCAGAATGCCTGCAAAATTTGAACTCATCGCCCCCTGCTTTTTCGGGTGCGAATCCACGGCCAACTTTGAGCTGCGCCGCATCGGTGCCGAGGACATCCGGGTCAGCGACGGTCGTCTGACCTTCAAAGGCGGTGCGGAGATGATCGCCGCCGCCAACCTCAACCTCCGCACGGTGGAGCGGGTCATGCTGCTCCTCAACACCTATACGGCCACCACCTTCGACGAGCTGTTCGATGGAGTCTACTCCATCCACTGGGAGGAGCTTCTGCCTGCCGATGCGGCTTTCCCGGTCACTGGTTCCTCGCTGAACAGCCAGCTGTCCAGCGTGCCGGCCTGCCAGAGCATCATCAAGAAGGCGGTCGTCAAGCGCCTGATGCAGGGCCACCGCACCACCAGCCTGCCCGAGACCGGCGCAGAGTATAAGATCCGTTTCATGCTCCGCAAGAATGTCTGCGAGATCATGCTGGACACCACCGGCGACGGCCTCCATAAGCGCGGTTACCGCCGCAACTCCATGGAGGCCCCCATCCGCGAGACGCTGGCTGCGACCATCGCCGACCTTGGCCGTGTCCGCCGCGACAGCCTCGTGGAGGATCCCTTCTGCGGCAGCGGCACCCTCCTCATCGAGGCTGCTCAGAAGGCCATGAACATCGCCCCCGGCCTCAAACGCCGGTTTGCCGCCGAGCGGTACAGCTTTGTGCCCGCCGCCGTCTGGGCCGAGCAGCGCCAGAAGGCTCTGGCGGAGTCCAAGCTGGACGTGGGCTTCGAGGCTTTCGGCTACGACATCGATCCCGCCGCAGTGGCTCTCGCCAACGCCAACGCCAAGCTGGCCGGTGTGGAGAAGCGCTGCCACTTCGAGGTGGCTGACGTGGCCGACTTCGCAGCCCGAAGCGAGGCCATCGTCCTGACCAATCCCCCGTATGGCGAGCGGATGAGCACCATCGAGGGCGCTGCCAAGCTGGCCCGCACCCTCGGCCAGCAGATGGAGCTTCACCCCTGCGCAGGCGTCTACGCCATCACCGCTGATATGGACTTTGAGCACCACTACGGCAAGCGGGCCAACAAGCGCCGCAAGATGTACAACGGCATGATCCCCTGTCAGCTGTATATGTACTACAACGCCCCCAAGTCGGAGCAGGCCCGTCCCGCAAAGCCGATGCCCAAGAGCGGCTTTGACGGCAAGCGCACCCAGCCCGGCCACACGGGCCGTTTTGAAAAGAAATAAAGTCCCGAAAGACCGCACGGCAAATGAGCAGCGTGCGGTCTTTTTCCTGCTTATCGCAGGCCGGGAAAACAAGCGCAGCACGAAAACAGTATCGCTGCTGCCGTCGCAGGAGATGTTGAATTGCTGTAAATTTACAAGAGAATGGTTGAACGCAGGCGAAAAATAGATTATACTAATATCTATGGCTGTGGGAGGCGTAGGCCTCCGAAAAAGAGGCTGCGCCCAGCTCGTCGGCGCGGCGGACGAAAGGAAAGATCAGAATGAGAGGACGTATGCGGCCCTATCTGCCGGAGCTGACCATCCGGGACTACAACACCTATCAGTGGTATCTGCGGGGCGTACGCCGTCAGCTTTACACCACCTATGGGATCTATCCCTGTTATTATGGCCTGCGCTACAACGGCGTGCTGTTTGCACTGCTGGCCGATAGTCTTGCAGGCCGCCCGGCGACCTGCAAGCGGATGCGGGTGCCCGGCACACTGCTCTGGAAGAATATGATGTGTCAGACGCAGGGCATCCGGCTGGCCGCACAGGTGGAAATCCTGCTCAGCTGGCACCGCATTCAGGATGCCCAGTGGGCGGATCTTCCGGTCGGCAAAAAGGTGCGCCGGGTGGTGGATACCGTGCTGCTGCGCAGAGCCTATAAAAAGGCTGCGGCAGAAAATCCGGCGCTGGAGCGTATCTTCGTGCAGGAGCGCGATCAGGCCAACGTCCAGATGGCCCTGAACGCCAAGAACTACCTGCTGGCCGCAGAGCCGAAGGGCAACCTCTACGGTGCGCTCTACTCGGTTCTGGCCACGGACGACCCCAACCAGCGCAAGAGTATGCACTATATCGGCAGCTGCATCGGCCGTGCGGCCTACCTGTTGGACAAAGCCGAGAGCTTTTCCCGGGACAAGGACAAGAAACGCTACAACATCTTCCTCGTGAATGGCATCGATGACCGGAACGCCGCCCGGGAAAACGCCCGGCGGCAGGCCCTTGCCATCGCCAACGACCTCGTCCGGGCCTATGGGATGCTGGACGTCAAGCTCAACCGCACCCTGCTGGACAATATCATGCTCCTCGGCCTCCGACACGCTATTGAGCCGCTGGACGCCGAGAACCAGCCGGTGCGCTGGGAGCTGCCGTGAAGGGCCGCAGAAGCAAGAGCTGGGCAATGGCCTACTGCGGCATGGCCGCAGCGCTCAGCGTGGCCATGATGCTGATGGGAGCGGTCTTTCCCATCGCAATGTTCATCGCCCCGGCGGTGGCCAGCTTCCTCATCGCCACGGTCTGCGTGGAGTGCGGCCGGACGATGGCCCTGACGGCCTACGGCGCGGTGAGCCTGCTGAGCCTGCTCTTCGTGCCGGACAAGGAGGTGGCGCTGACCTTCATGTTCCTGCTGGGGTACTATCCGCTGGCAAAGCCTTGTTTCGAGAAAATACGCCCCGCTCTGCTGCGGGCCGTCTGCAAGCTGCTGCTCTGCAACGGCGCTGTGCTGGCGATGTACGGGCTGGTGCTGCTGTTGGTGCCGGCAGGCAGCATCGCCGAGGAGCTGCGCACTACGGCGCTGGCCGTCTCGCTGGTGACGCTGGCGATGGGCAATGTGGCTTTTCTGCTCTACGACCGCGCACTGCACAATATGCTGATGCTCTACCATCTGGTCTGGCAGCCGAAGCTCCACAAAATGCTGGGCGTCCATTGACGAGCGGCCCATTTTATGATATAAATAAAACCGACCTTTTCTGTCGGCTTCTGACAGCTCCGGAAGGAGCTGTTTTTTGTTTTTGGAAGTCGGCGGAATGAGACAGAAAGAGGGGATAAGACTACTTCAGTTGACGAGAAAGCGCCGGGCCACGCGGGTGACAGCCGTGAGGGTGACGAGGAGAGGGATCATCGAAAGTTTCGGCGGGTGTCCCTCCGGTTGAACAGGCTACCAGCCGCAGAAAAAGGAGAAAAAACGGCAGCAATACCGCAACAGACTCCTTTCAAAGAAAGCCATACAAGAACATAAACTTATCGTAAGAGGCTGACAGCCGCAGTGCGCGTTCGCGCCGGGCTGTCGGCATGGAGGTGTTTTGTATGTGTGGCATCGTAGGTTATTCGGGAAAGCGCAGTGCGCAGGAAGTGCTGCTGAACGGGCTGGAAAAGCTGGAATATCGTGGGTATGACTCCGCAGGCGTTGCGCTGGCGCTGGCGGGCGGCATCCACGTCGTCAAGAGCAAGGGACGGCTGGAGGTGCTCCGCCGCAAGCTGGAGGCAGAGAACCTGCCCGAGAGTTTCTGCGGCATCGGACACACCCGCTGGGCCACCCACGGCGAACCCAGCGATGTGAACAGCCATCCCCACTCCACCCCCCGCGTGAGCATCGTCCACAATGGCATCATCGAGAATTACGGCCCTCTGAAGGCCGACCTGATGGCCAAGGGCGTCACCTTTGAGAGCGAGACGGACACCGAGGTGCTGGTCAAGCTCATCGACTATTTTTGCTGCACCCAGCCCAAGGCAAGCCCGCTGACGGCTCTGCGGGAGGCGCTGGGGATGGTGCGCGGCAGCTATGCGCTGGGCGTGCTGTTCCGGGCCGAGCCGGACACCATCTACGCCGTCAAGAAGGAAAGCCCCCTCATCGTGGGCTGGGGCGAGGGCGAGAACTTTGTGGCCTCCGACATCCCGGCCCTGCTTAAGTATACCCGCCGCTACAGTGTCCTCGAGGAGGGCGACATGGCGGTGGTCAAGGCCGACGGCATCCGGTTCTATGATGCCTTTGGCAAGCCGGTGGAGCGGGAAGTGCTGACCGCCGACTGGGACGAGGAGGCCGCGGAGAAGGGCGGCTATCCCCACTTCATGCTCAAGGAGATCCACGAGCAGCCCGCCGCCATCACCGCCACCGTCAGCCCCCGTGTGGAGGATGGTATGCCCGACCTCCGCCTCCCGGAGCTGACCGACGAGCGGCTGCGGAAGATCAGGAACATCCACCTCGTAGCCTGCGGCACGGCCATGCACGCCGGTATGGTGGGCAAGACCGCCATCGAGCGGCTGGCCCGCGTCCATGCCGAGGTGGACATCGCCAGTGAGTTCCGCTACCGTGACCCCATCCTCGACCCCGAGGACCTCGTCATCATCATCAGCCAGTCGGGTGAGACCAGCGATACGCTGGCGGCTCTCCGCCTCGCCAAGAGCCGGGGCGTCCCGGTGCTGGCCATCGTTAATGTGGTGGGCAGCTCCATCGCCCGCGCGGCGGACTACGTCCTCTACACCTATGCAGGCCCGGAGATCGCTGTGGCGTCTACCAAGGCCTATATGGTGCAGCTGTGCACCCTCTACCTCTTCGCGTTCCGTCTGTCCTACGCCAAGGGCCGTCTGAGCGAGGCCGAGGCCAAGCGCCTGACTGCCGAGCTGCTGCGGGCCGGGGAGGTCATCCAGCCCCGTCTGGCGGACTGCGAGCAGATCAAATACCTCGCCAGCCGCTTTGTCAACACCCAGAGCTGCTTCTTCATCGGACGCGGCTTCGATTACGCCCTCTCGCTGGAGGGCAGCCTGAAGCTCAAGGAGATCAGCTACGTCCACTCGGACGCCTACGCTGCCGGTGAGCTGAAGCACGGCACCATCAGCCTCATCACCGAGGGCGTGCCGGTCATCGCGCTGGCGACCCAGAAGCAGGTGTACGAGAAGACCATCTCCAACGCCAAAGAGACCAAGAGCCGGGGCGCACGGGTCATCCTCTTTACCACCAAGGACGCCGTCGTTCCCGACGGCGTGGCCGACTATGTGGTGCGTCTGGACGACTACGAAGAGCTGCTGATGCCCCTGCAGCTCATCGTGCCGCTGCAGCTGTTCGCCTACTATATGGCTGTCCTGCGCGGCTGTGACGTCGATAAGCCCCGCAATCTGGCAAAGAGCGTGACGGTGGAGTAAAAGTACCCCGCTGAAAGGCTCTCCCTTTGGGAGAGCTGGCGCGGAGCGCCTGAGAGGGCAAGGACGCTGAAGGGAGAGACTTTAGCCCGCTCGGAGCAACTGTAATACGATAAACAAAACAGCGGCTGCCGTAGTCTTCAAGGACTTACAACAGCCGCTGCTTTTCTTTTATGAGAGTTACCAGAACCAATAGCGTTTCTTGATGGCGATATAGGCGATGATGATGCCCACGATGACCACAAGACCCGCGATGAAGAAGGTAAAGTCCACATGGACGAAGCGGAGATTCTGGGTGGTCAGCAGGTATTCGCCCGCCGTGTCTGCCTCGAGGACATGATTCCTGTAGCTGTTGAGGAACTGCCACTTGCCCTTGACAGCGTTGTGGAGGTAGACGCGGGTGTAGGCGGCGTTGTCGCCGGTCATCTCGACCTGAACGACGCCGGGCAAGGCTGCGCCGCCGTTGAGGGTGAAGGTGACGCCGTACTCAGAGGGGGCAAAGCTCAGGGCCGTGTTCACCTGTGCGGCGGTGTTCTTCACGCCGGTGCCTGCGATGCGGATGGTGTAGCCGTCGGCCTCCACCGCGAGGGTCTTGCCGCTGAGGCGGAGGGCGTTCAGCATCTCGCTGGTGACGACGGGCACTTCGCGCTGTGCGAAGGCCACTTCATCGCCTTCGGCAGCCTCGATGGCCTCCACGACGGGGTCGATGAGGGCCTCCCCGCTGCCGTCGCCGCTGTTGTCACCGCTGCCAGAGCCGCCGCTGGATGCGCTGCGGTTGACGATGACTGTCACCGAGGCGGACGCCGTGCCGTTGGACACGACCACGGAGGTCGCGCCCGTGCCCACAGCGGTGATGACGCCCTTGGCGCTCACAGAAGCCACCTTGGAGTCGTTCGACTTGAAGGTAAGGGACTGGGAGGCCGAGGAGGGAGTCACTTTTCCGGTGATGGTGCGGCTTGCGCCCGGCTTCAGGACGACGTAACTGGTGTTCAGGTCGATGGACTGACGATCCACGCCGCTGTTGACGACCTTGATGGTGGCCGAGGCGGTCACATCGCCGCAGGTGGCGGTGATGGTGGCGGTGCCGGGGGCAACGCCGGTGACTTTGCCAAAGTTGTTGACAGTGGCCACAGCCGGATTCGAGGAGCTGAGGCTCACGCTGGCGTAATTCGATGCACTGGTGGGCAGCACGCCCAGCGACAGGGAAGTGGTGTCGCCGACGGAGATGGTGTTCGAAGCCAGCGTGATGTCCATCTCCTTGACGATCATGGAGTCGTCCAGCTCGGTGGTGATGGTGTAGACGCAGCTGACGCCGTTCGCGCTGGCGACGACCTGCGCCGTGCCGACGCCCACAGCCTGTGCCACGCCCTCAGACGTCACGGACACGATGGTGGGGTCATTGGACAGGAAAGTCACCGTGGCGGTGCGTGCGGCCTTGGCGGGCAGGATGACGGGCGAGAGCTGCTGCGCCGTGCCCACCGTCATGGTGGAGGCGTAGCTGCCGGTCTCGACGCTCTCCACCTCCGCAGCAAGCCACGGCAGAGAGATGGCAGCCGGGGCGGCCGCAAAGGGGCTGGCGGCTCCGGCCGGAAGCGCAGCGCCGCCGGCCAGCAGACCCAGCAGAGCGGCGCTCACGGCCAGCATTTTCGGGTTCAGTTTCATTCTTTCGTACCTCTTTGGGCGTTGGTGTGCGCTCAGCGGAACAGGACGCCCAGAGCCTCCATCGCGTATTCGAAATAGGTCAGCTTGTCGTACTCCACACGGGCGGTGACGCTCATGCCGTTGGACAGATCGACCTTGTCGCCGCTGTTGCTGATGACATAGGTGCTGTCCGGGGTGATGGTCATTTTGTAGTAGGAGCCGGAGGAGCTGGCGGTCACATCGCTGTCGATGGAGGTCACGGTACCGGTCAGGGTGCCGTAGGAGTACTCCGACAGGCCGGTGATGGCGATCTTGCAGGGGTCGCCCACATGGAGGAGGGGCCGGTCGTTGAGGGTGACGTAGGCCACCACCTCGAGGTCGCTGTTCTCGCTGGCGACGGTGGCCAGCGGGGTGCCGGCGCTCAGCACCATGCCCACCTTATAGGGCGTGTCCATGTGGATGACGCCGGAGGTGGGAGCGTAGATGTAATAGTCGTTGGCGCCGGTGTTCAGGGCGTCCAGCTGGCTCTGCAGATTGTCGATGTTGCTCTGCACGCTGGTCAGGCTGGCGGAGATGGACTGCAAGGTGGAGTAATACAGCGCTTCCACCTCGCTCTGGTTCTGCTCCATCAGGGCTTTGATCTGCTCGTCGGAGTAGCCTGCGGCCTGATAGGGCGAGGCGTCAAAAGCCTTCTGCGCCACCTGACTCTTGTAAGTCTCATACTGGTAGTAGTAGGGCTGGTCGTCGATGTCCGTCTCGCTGAAATAGTTCTTGTCGTCCTGAATGGACTTTACCAGCTTCTCGTACTGGGACTTCTGCTTTTTGTAGATGTCCAGCTGGCTCTGGATGCTGTCCTGCTGCATATCGAGGTCGGTGCTCTTGATGTGGGCGATGAGGTCGCCCTCGTTGACGTAGGTGCCCTCAGAGACATTCAGCTCGGTGATGGAGCCGGAGTAGCTGGACATGATGTAGGTCTTGTTGGCGGCCTGCACCGTGCCGCTGGACTGGCTGACGTAGGTGCGGTAGTTTTTTGTGCTCCACACCACGAGGAAAAGCATCAGGGCGGCCGTCAGGAGGATGAGCGCATACCCGAAGGGGGGCAGCTTCTTCTCCATCATGATGCGGCGGTCCTGCAGCTCGGTGATGTCGCGGATGGTCGTCGTCATAATTACTTCGTCTCCATAAAGGTATCGACCACGCCCTCGTCGTCGTCCTGATTGACAAAGACGGTGTAGACGGTGCCGGTCAGCTCCAGCTCATGCTCGAAAGCCATGATGTTCAGCTTCTGGGAGGCAAGGCCGCTCTGGCTCATGGGGCCGACGTAGTGGGCGTACAGGCAGTTGCGCACCCGCAGCACGGCGTCCATGGTGTAGCCGGCCTCCATGCGGGGGATGAGCTGGGTAGCCTGCTGCATCATGTAGACCTCAGGCTGGGGGTTGGGGCCAGCAGGGATCTTGACGCACTGGATGATGGGGCCGAGGGGCTGCGCGCCGCTGCTCTTGATGAAGTTGTGCAGCTGGGTCAGCACGATCTGCATATTGTTGAACTCCTCGGGCTGGATGCGGCGGCTGACCACGTTGGTCAGCTTGAGGGTCTTGTTTTCTGCGGTCTGGATCTCTCTCATGATTTTATACCACCTGTTCTTGGTTTCATTGCTTGTAATAGGCAATAGCAAAAGGTAGAATCTTATTCTGTAGAGTCATTTCGTGACGGAGAGGTTTCTACATTTTGCTATCACCTATTACTCATCCTACGATGAATATTAGGCATCACTTTATTATAACGGTTTGGCGGTGCGGAATAAAGGGCCAAACTGTAAATTTAATAAAAAAATAAGATATGCCCGGAGGCAGGTGCCTCCGGGCATACCATTACGAGGCATTGTCATCCGGCGGCCCGAGAGCCGCCGGACGAAATACACTTCAGATTCTAGGGGTTACTGATTAGTAGGTCTCACCGAAAGCGCCCATGACCTTGTCGTTGAAGCCGACCTTGGCATCGGTGGTGCCCAGAGTGTAGAGAACAGAAGCCATGCCCAGAGTACGCATGACCTTGTTGCCGAAGGTCATGTCATCGACGTCAACGACGGGATTACCATTGGAATCTTCCTTGTAGGTCGTGAAGATGTTCTTCTTCAGAGAACCCTCGTCGCCGAAGATCTTGTTGTCCTCGCCCCAGTTGCCGCTGAACATCACGCCCAGAGTGCTATTGACGGTAGCAGCGAAGAAGGAGTTGCTGATCAGTTTGATCACGTTGGTGTTGAAGGTCTTGACGTTAGAAGCGTTCCAGATAGGAGCGGTGGTGTCAGCCAGAACGGAGAGCAGGTCAGCGCCGCCGTAGACGACCTCAGAGTTAACAGCAGTAAAGTTTGCAGGCATCATCATAATGAATTACTCCCTTCAAATGAATGAAAAACAAATTTAGTCGGCCCAGTTCCCAGATGCGCATCCGGAAAGAAAGCCATTTATGTAACCGCGTGCGCACGCGGCTGCAACGAATTAGTAGGTGATGGACTCGCCATCGTCCTCGTCCTCCACCACTTTCGCGGCGGCGGCAGGTGCGGGCTGCTCCGCTTTTTTCTTGTTGCGGAAAATGCCCTGCTGCAGGCTCCAAAGCTCGTAGTACTTGCCCTGCTTTGCCAGCAGCTCTTCGTGGGTGCCCCGCTCCACGATCTCACCGTGGTCCATGACCAAGATGAGGTCACAATCCCGGATGGTCGAGAGGCGATGGGCGACGATCAGCATCGAGCGGTCTGCAAGCTGGTTATAGATCATATCAAAGATGGTATTCTCTGTGCCAAAATCCAGACTGCTGGTGGATTCGTCCAAGATATAGAGGTTCGCATCCTTCAGGAAGGCCCGGGCCAGTGCCAGACGCTGCTTCTCGCCGCCCGAGAGGCCGTTGCCGGCTTCCTCGAGGTAGGTGTTGTACTGCAGCGGAAGCTTCCGGATGAACTCGTGGGCATCTGCCTTTTTGGCAGCGGCCTTGACCTCATCGAGGGTGGCCTCCGGTCGGGAAATGCGGATGTTGTCGTAGATGGTCTTGCTGAACAGCTCGACATTCTGGGGGACGTAGGCGATGGCGCGGCGGACAGAGGCATTGCTGTACTCGTCCAGCGGGACACCGCCCACGCTGATGGAACCTTCCTCCGGCTCATAATACTTGAGCAGAAGCTTGGTGATGGTGGATTTGCCGCTGCCGCTGCTGCCCACGAGGGCCACCTTCTTGCCATAGGGGATGGTGAAGGAGACGTGGCTCAGGGCCGGGGAACGGCTGCCGTAGCGGAAGGAGACATCTTTGAACTCAATATCACCGTCGATCTTTTCCATCTCGGTGTATTCCCGCGTCTCATCCTGCTCGGACTCGTAATCCATGATCTCGGTCAGACGCTTGATGGAGATCTGTGCCTGCTGGATGGACATCTGCAGGCCGACCAGCTCGCTGACCGGAGAAGTAAAGTAAGAGGAAAGGGTGCTGAAGGCCATATAGCCGCCCAGCGTCATCTCACCATTCAGCACCTGCATGATACCGACGTAGGACGTTACCATACCGAGGATGGTGGTGATGAGGGTGGAGATAAGGGACTGCACCGTGCTGATCTTGCTGGAGCGCAGGCTTATCTTCAGGCTCTTGATGTACTCCCGCTCCAGAGCTTCCAGCTCCCGGTCTTCCTCTGCATTGCACTTGACCGTCTCGATGCCGCGCAGACTTTCGATCATCTGGCTGTTCAGGATGGCCGACTGCTGCATCGTCTCTTCGTTGATCCGCTTGAAGGGCTGCTTGAAGATGAAGACGAGCAGGATGCTCAGCAGGGTGGTGAAGATGGAGATAGAGAAAAGGGTGGCATTCATCCGGAAGAGGATGACGCCGGTGACGCAGGCCATCACAATATCCATCGCAACGCTCAGCGCAATGCTGGTGAACACCGATTTGATGGTGCTGGCGTCGGAGTAGCGGGTGGTGATCTCGCCGGTCTTTCGGGTGGCGAAGAACTTCATGGGCAACCTGAAAACGTGCCCGAAGTAGCCCAACATCAGCGGGATGTCGATCTTGATGGACAGATAGATGAGCACCCACTGCCGCACCATGCTGATAAGGGCGCTGGTGACGCTGACTAAGCTGAACACCAGGATCATCGAGATCAGCAGGCTCTTCAGACCGTAGGGGAGGATCTCATCCATCAGGATCTTGTTGAACATCGAGGATGCGATTCCCAGAACTGTCATGATGACCGAGCTGAGGATGGCGTAGAAGAATAGCTTTTTCTGGGGGAGCAGCAGGTCGAGGAAACGCTTGACCATGCTGCCATGCTCCTGCTTGCCTGCCTTGAACTCCGAGGTGGGGGTCAGCAGGAGCAGGACACCGGTAAAGTTCTTATAGAACTCATCGAGGGAGATCTTCTTCAGCTCTTTTGCCGGGTCGCCGATGATGACGTAATCCCGACACTTGAACTTCTTCCCCTCGTCGGCGCATTTTTTTCGTGCCTCCTCTTCCTTGAGGACGTGCCGCCGACGCTCGCCGTCGTCCTTGATGGTCGTCTTTTTAAAGACGGTCACGAAGTGGGCGAGGCCCTCGTCGGTGATGACCTGCGCGATGCAGGGGACGGAAAACTCACTGAGGAAATTTTCGCGGTCTACGCGGACGGCGGCGGTGCTGAACCCCAGCTCCTCCGCGGCCTTCTGCAGACCGGTCAGGTTTGTGCCTTTCAGGTCCGTACCCATCATGTCCCGCAGGCGGGTGATGGTGATCTCCTTTTTGTAATGGAGGCACACCATTGCGAGACAGGCGGCAGCGCAGTCGGTAGTGTCGTGCTGCCGGACGTAGGTATAACGCATAGATGCTTCCTTTTTGGTTTCTATCTCAAAACGCCCCTACGCCAGCTGGCGGACGGACGGTTTGGCGAAGAAGAAAGGGCTTCTGACTGCTGCGCCTTACACACTTCTTGATAAAAGCAGCATACAGCTCTCTGCCTCGCCCCGCCCTGCGGCCAAGCGGAGCAGAGAGCAGCTGCTATCAAAAGAAGGGAGCGCCTACCCTTTGATCATTTTGGTCGGCCCGGAGAGGGCATTTTGACGTATCATCTCCTGAACCTTGGGCATAGTATAACACATTCTGTCGGCTTGTTCAAGAGGACAATTTTTAATAAACCCTTAATTTTTGAAAAAAATGTGAAAAAATTCTCAGTTTGGTAACAAAAGAAATGCACAAAAGCGCGGCGACCGCGAAAGTCCGCCGCGCTTTTTTACAGATTGCTTAGAATGCTAAAAGAATTAGAGGACAGTGCCATCGATCTTAGCAACCTTCTTGACAGTCAGGACAGCAGCATCCTTCATGCCCAGAGTGTAGACAACAGAAGCCAGACCCAGAGTGGTCATGATCTTGTTGCCGAAGTTCTGAGAATCCTTGGCGATATCATGGTCAATGTGGTACAGAGCAGAGAAAGTACCCTCGTCGCCGAACAGCTTGACGCCGTCCTCGCCCCAGTTGCCGCTGAACATGGTGCCCAGAGTAGCCTTCACCAGCATGCTGGTGAAGCTGTTGCTGATCAGGGTGATGACGTTGGTGGAGAACTGCTTCACGCTAGCAGCAGTCCAAGCGTTGGGCAGGTAATCAGCCACGGCGCCGCCGTAGACGACCTCTGCGTTGACAGCAGAGAAGTTTGCAGGCATCATCATAATGAATTACTCCCTTCAAATGAAAAAACGAATATGATCGGTCTCCTCCCGGTTGCGCAACCGGGAAAACCTATGCAACCGAGTGCGCACTCGGCAACATCACGAGTTAAGTGGGCTGTAGTGCCTTTTTTGGAGACACCTCTACTACATTTTACCATACTTCCCCATCTGCCACAAGGCCAAACGGCCAAGAAAACAGCCAAAACAGGGAAAAAGTAGAAAAAATGCGTGGAAAGTACGCTGCCGCCTGCCCCTCACAGCCGCTCGGCTGGGGCAAAAACGCCAGAATCTCCAAAAAATCCATTACAGCTTGGATGTAGTGTAACACAAATACGCCATTTCTTCAAGAGGACTTTTTTTAATTTACCCTTAATTTTTGAAAATAATGTGAAAAAGGCTACAGTTTGGTTACACGAGAGGGACGAAATCTACCGGTTTTGCAAAGCCTCTCCCTCTGGGAGAGGTGTCACCGCAGGTGACGGAGAGGGCAAGCCCGTGGCGATAGAGCCGCAGATATAGCGATAGGCAGGCTCTTTGTCAAAGGGATGTTATCGCCGCGCAGCAGTTTCGCTGTGAGCGTCCTTGCCCTCTCAGGCGCTTCGCGCCAGCTCTCCCAAAGGGAGAGCCTTTAAAAAACAAAAAGCG
>OHKB01000117.1_pt1 | contig 57748 bp, 50 predicted proteins | sample 1568741 | NCBI WGS metagenome assembly OHKB01 (sample SAMEA3879575, study PRJEB24766) | human gut metagenome | biome: human-associated habitat; feature: feces | place: USA | collected 1985/1987
CGGGCTTGCCCTCTCCGTCACCTTCGGTGACACCTCTCCCAAAGGGAGAGGCTTGAGCAAGGCTGTACAAAAATTTGACTTGAAAATAAAACGAATGATAAAGGAGAAACTACAATTATGCTGACGAGCAAACAGCGCGCGATCCTGCGCGGCAAGGCAAACACCATGGACCCCGTATTCATCGTGGGTAAGGGCGAGATCGACGAGACCATGATCCAGGGCGTCAAGGACTGCCTCGAGGCCCGCGAACTCATCAAGCTGAAGGTGCTGGAGAGCAGCATGTACAACGCCCGTGAGGCTTCCGTCAAGCTGGCGGAGGCCACCGGCGCCGACTGTGTGCAGGTCATCGGCTCCAAGTTCGTGCTCTACCTCCAGAAAAAGAAGGACAGCGCCTACGCCGACCTGCTGAAGTAATGCGGGTCCTGCTTTACGGCGGCTCCTTCGACCCCCCTCACTACGGCCATATGAACAACCTCCGCGCCGCCGCCGCCCGGGTAAGGCCCGACCGCGTGGTGGTCATGCCGGCGGGCGTCTCGCCCTTCAAGCAGGGCACGACCGCCTCCGGCCCGCTCCGGGTGGAGATGTGTGGGTGCTTTGCCACGCTGGCCCGGGAGCTGGGCTTCGGCCTCGAAGTCAGCGGCTGGGAGGTGGAGCAGGCCGCGCTGGGAAGGAAAAATTACAGCGTTCTCACGCTGGAAAAGCTGGCCCGGGAGAACCCCGGCGATGAGCTGTATCTGGCCATCGGCAGCGATATGCTGCTCAGCTTCGACGGGTGGTGCCGCTGGGAGGACATCCTGAAGCTGGCCCGTCTGGTGGTCACGAGCCGGAACGTCGGCGACGACCCGGCGCTCCACGCAAAGGCCCGCCAGCTGGACGAAAGCGGGAGCCGCATCCTGTTCGCGCCGGTGGAAGCTCTGCCCATGGCATCCAGCGCCCTCCGCGCCCGGCTCGCGGCCGGAGAGGAATGCGAAAAAGAGCTTCCGGCCTCGGTGCGCCGGGTCATCCGGCGCGAGGGGCTTTACACCAAAGGAGAAGAAGTCACAAATGAACCAGAAACAGGCAAAAGAGCTTGTGCGCAGCCGGTTGAGTGACAAGCGCTACGAGCACACCCTGAATGTGAAAAAGATGGCCGTCAAGCTGGCCAAGCGCCACGGTGTGGATGAGAACAGGGCCGCGCTGGCTGCGCTGCTCCATGACGCTGCGAAAGAGATCTCCAAAGACGAGATGCGTGCGCTGATGCGCCAGTATCCCCAGTACGCCGAGGGCGGAGAGGCCCGGCCCACCCCGGTCTGGCACGGCATCTGTGCCGCCATCCTCGCCCGCACCCAGTGGGGCGTGGAGGACGAAGCCATCCTCTCCGCCATCGCCTGCCACACGGCGGGCAAGGCGGGGATGTCCAAGCTGGATAAGGTGGTCTATCTGGCCGACATGACCAGCAAAGAGCGGGACTGGCCCGGCGTGGGCAGGCTGCGGAAGCTGGAGCTGAAGGACCTCGACGCTGCCATGCTGGCGGCCCTCCGGCAGACCAACGATTTCGTCCTCTCGCAGGGCAAGCCGCTGGACCCCGAATCCGCTGCTGCCTACGAGGATATTCTGAACCATCAGAAAAAAGAATGCTGATTGCGAATCGTGGGGAAGAATGGTATACTAAAAAGAGCACAGGAGCTTTGGCCGACGGCCGACCTGCTCCCTAAAACGCTTGGAAGGAATAAGATGGAATGAGTCAGAATCCGCGTCATATCAAGACAGACCGTTCACTCAACCGCCCGACGGAACAGCGGGCCAAAAAAGCCTCCGCGTCCCGGCCTGTGCAGCCTGCCCAGCCGGACTTCTTTGCAGAGGAAGGACCCGCAGAGCCGTTGCGTCGCGCAGGCGCAGGCGGCGGCGCAAAGCCGCCCCGTGCCCCGTCTCCCGCAGGCAGAAGCGAGCCGCCCCGCCGCCGCAAAAAGAAGAAAAAGACCCCGCTCTGGCTCCCGCTGGTCGTGACGCTGGCGGTGCTGGCCGTCATCTCAGGCGTGGTGGTGTATGCCGCCAGCATGGTGAACCGGGTGGAGGAGAATATCCGCCCGGAGGAGGATGCTCCCTCCATCATCGAGGAGATCCAGACCCTCGAGGAATACAAGGGCGATGTGGTGAACATCCTCGTCTGCGGCATCGACTACGAGGAGGGCCGCAACTACTCCAACGACCCCACCTCCAACGACGGCATGACGGACATGATCCTCTACTGCCAGTTCGACATCAAGGGCGGTGCGCTGCGGATGCTGCAGATCCCCCGCAACAGTCTCGTGACCGCCAAGAGCCGCAAGGTCGCCCTTTCGAACGGCAAGACCTACGCTGCCACCAACTATCAGATCAACTCCGTGGCCCTGTCCAACGGCGGCAGCATCGCCGCACTGGCTGAGGTCATCTATGACCAGTACAAGCTGCCCATCGACTACTATGTGACGGTGGATATGCAGGCGCTGGTGGAGATGGTGGACAACTTCGGCGGCATCGAGGTCTATATCCCCCACGATATGTCCTTTGCAGGCAGCGCTCTCAAGAAGGGCTACCGCAATCTGGATGGCACATCGGCAGAGTTCTTCGTCCGCTGCCGCCACGGTCAGGGCTACTCCAACTCGGACATCGACCGCCTGAATATGCAGCGCTACTTCTACGCCGGCCTGTTCAAGCGGGTGCGCAGCATGGGCATCACTGACGTGCTCAACCAGCTGCCGCTGGTCTTCAACAACTATATCCACACGGATATGGATCTGACCACCATCGCCAAGATGCTGGTGTCCTTCACCCGCATCGACAGCGCCAACATCATGCTGGCGCAGACCCCTGTTTTCATGGGCGTGCCCAATGTGGGCGCGACCGAGAGCTTTGACGGCTACTCCTGTGTGGTGCCGGACGCCGGTTCCATCGCAGAGCTGCTCAACACCTATTTCCGCAATTATACCGGCCCGGTGAGTGCCGACGAGCTGAACCTCGTGACGGACAGCTGGCCCCACGGAACCGCCTCCACCAGCGCCAACGTCCAGTTCGTGGGCCAGCTGGATAAGGAGTCGGACGACGCCATCCTCAGCGGCGACACCGATGTGGCAGGCGCGACCACCACCGACGGTCAGCCGGTCGGACAATGATAAGGAGAAATATCTATGGATAAGAACATCGACAGCAAGACCCTTGCCATTGAGATCGCAAAGATCCTCGACAAGAAGAAGGCGCAGGACGTGCGGGTGCTCAAGGTGGACAGCCTGACTGTCCTCACCGACTACTTCGTCATCGCCTCCGGTACGTCCACCACGCAGGTCGGCTCTCTGGCCGATGAGGTGGAGTACGAGCTTTCCCAGAGCGGCATCGAGCCGCACACCACCGAGGGCTTCGACTCCAAGAACTGGGTGCTGCTGGACTATTCCAGCGTCATCGTCCATGTCTTCGTGCCCAACACCCGCACCTACTACGACCTCGAGCACCTGTGGGCGGACGGCGAACCCATCGACATCTCGGAGTATCTGACCCCGGATAACAGTCTGTAAGGAGAACGGCTCGGGTGTGGAGATAACCTCTCCGTCACGCCTGCGGCGTGCCACCTCCCCTATCGAGGGGAGGCTTTGGCATTTCGTAAAGCTTAATCTCTTCGCCAGAGGCTCCCCTCGGTAGGGGAGCTGTCGAGCGAAGCGAGACTGAGAGGTTAACTTCTCAGCTGCACCGGGTTCGAATTTCCGAAGTTCTCGGCCTCGGTGGGGTTCGAGCGCCGGAGGTTCAGGTCCACGAGGTACTGCTTGCCGTCGCCCAGCTCTTCGAGCTGCGCCAGCTTGGCCTTGGCGGAGGCCTCGTCCGGATACCACTGGATGAGGAAGAAATTCTCCGCCTCCACACCATAATAGAGCCACTGGCCGTCGGCGCGGAGCAGGTCGTCCAGATGGTCCACCTCGTCGCCGTCGGTCAGGCCGAGGCCCTCTTCGGCGTAGATATTTTCCGGTTCCACCTGCAGCACTTCGATGACCTGAATGGCGCTCTGGAGGTACTCGTCCTGCGAGATACTCTTGTCGGACAGCTCCCAGCCCGTCAGGAATGCCTGCATCAGCAGGTCTTTGACCGAGATCTTCTTTTCCATGTACGTTTCCTTCTTCCTCGTTTGTTTCCGCTGACCAGTATACCCTTAAATCTTGGGCAGGTCAACCATAAAATTATGAATTTTTTGTAGGAATGTCCAATTCACCGCAGGTCGAACCCGAACGTCCGCCCCAGCCACTCGAGGCAGAGCGTCACCCAGCGGGCGCGGTGCCGGTCGGCGGCGTCCACCTCGGCGGTGCTGATGCTGGTGCCGTGGACCCCCTGCTCAAAGAGATGTGCCTCGCAGGCCACGCCCGCCCGCCGCAGGGCCGAGAGCAGCAGCAGCGTGTTCTCCACCGGGACGGTCCTGTCCTCCATGGTATGCCAGACGAAGACCGGCGGTGTGTCGGGGGTGATCTTGTCCTCCAGGCCGAAGGCCCTCTGTGCGGCGGCGTCCTCACTGCCCGCCAGCTGGACGAAGCTGCCCCGGTGGGCATACTCCCCCGCCGTGATGACCGGGTAGCCCAGAATGACCGCGTCGGGCCGCTGCTGGGCCGTCTCGCCCGGGATGTCCAGCACCGCGCCGGACAGGGCCAGATGCCCGCCCGCCGAGAAGCCGCAGACCGCTATTTTGTCCGGCAGGATGTGCCATTCCTCCGCGTGCTGCCGCAGCAGCCCCAGCGCCTCGCTGAGCTGGCGGAGGGGCCGGTAGTCCCGCGCCCCTTCCCCCACGCTGTAGGTCAGCACGGCGGTGTGATAGCCCGCCGCCGCGAACTGCAGGGCCACCGGGTCGCCCTCCCGAGGGCTGACGTGGCTGTATCCTCCGCCGGGCACCACCAGCACCAAAGGCCGCTGCTTCACCGTGGGCATGGCGTCCAGCGACGCCCGCAGGCAGACGGTCAGCGTCCCGCCGCCCTCAAGTTCCAGCTGTATTTGCTGCATCGTTCCGTTTTCCTCCTCTTTTATACAGATTACTCCGGCCCATTATACGGCTTCGGCAGGGCAAAGTAAAGCCAAACGCCGCCCCGCCGGGAAAGTTTTTTGAACTTTTTATGAAAGCCCTTGATTTTTATCTCCTGCCGGTGTATATTAGCACTCGAAAGTTATGAGTGCTAAGTCCCCGTGAGCAGTCAGCTGCTCCGGGTGCTGGCATTGAATCTGATAAAAAGAGGTTTTGTATTATGGCGAAAAAAGAATTTCAGGCCGAAAGCAAAAAGCTGATGGACATGATGATCAACTCCATCTACACCAACAAGGAGATCTTCCTGCGGGAGCTGATCTCCAACGCTTCGGACGCCATCGACAAGCTGTATTATAAGAGCCTGACCGACCCCTCCGTCGGCATGAACAAAGGCGATTTCCGCATCCTGCTCACCCGCGACAAGGACAGCCGCACCCTTACCATCTCCGATAACGGCATCGGCATGACGAAGGAGGAGCTGGAGCAGAACCTCGGCACCATCGCCCACTCCGGCTCCCTCGACTTCAAGAAGGACAACAAGGACGAGAACATCGACATCATCGGCCAGTTCGGCGTCGGTTTCTACTCCGCCTTCATGGTGGCCGACAAGGTGACGGTCATCTCCAAGGCCTACGGCTCCGACGAGGCATGGCAGTGGGAGTCCAGCGGTGCGGACGGCTATGAGCTGGAGCCTGCCCAGAAGGAGACGGCAGGCACCGACATCATCCTCCACATCAAGCCCGACACCGAGACCGACCACTACGACAACTTCCTTGACGAGTATGGCATCGTGGCCATCGTCAAGAAGTACAGCGACTATGTCCGCTACCCCATCCAGATGGAGCGGGAGAAGAGCCGTCAGAAGCCCGAACCTGACCCCAAGCCCGAGGACTACAAGCCCGAGTGGGAGACCTATACCGAGCTGGAGACCCTGAACAGCATGGTACCTATCTGGAAGAAGCAGAAGAGTGAAGTCACCGACGAGGAGTACGCCAGCTTCTATAAGGATAAGTTCAACGACTACGCCGACCCCGCCCGGGTCATCGTCAGCCGCACCGAGGGCACCGCGAACTACAACGCCCTGCTCTTCGTGCCCAGCCACCGCCCCTACGACTTCTACACCAAGGACTACGAGAAGGGTCTGGCCCTCTACGCCTCCGGCGTCCTCATCATGGAGAAGTGCGGCGACCTGCTGCCCGACTACTTCAGTTTCGTCAAGGGCATCGTGGACAGTCAGGACCTGAGCCTGAACATCAGCCGCGAGATGCTGCAGAAGGACAGCCAGCTCAAGCTCATCCACAACGCGCTGGAAAAGAAGATCAAGAACGAGCTGCACGCCATGCTGGCCAACGACCGCGAAAAATACGAGAGCTTCTGGAAGGAGTTTGGCCGTCAGCTGAAGTTCGGCGCTTACTCCGACTACGGGATGCACGCCGAGCTTCTGCGCGACCTGCTGCTGTTCTGGTCTGCCAAGGAGCAGAAGATGGTCACGCTGCAGGAGTACGTCGAGAAGATGCCCGCCGAGCAGAAGTACATCTACTTTGCCGCAGGCGACTCCACCGACCGTCTGGCCAAGCTGCCCGCCGCCGAGCTGGTCATGGACAAGGGCTATGATGTCTTGCTGCTGACCGAGGATGTGGACGAGTTCTGCCTGCAGATCATGCGCACCTATCCCCGCAAGGATGCCGAGGGCAAGGACGGCACCGTGGAGTTCAAGAATGTCAACAGCGGCGACCTCGGCCTCGAGACCGAGGACGAGAAGAAGGCCGCCGAGGAGGCCAACACCGCCAACAAGGCCCTGTTCGACGCCATGAAGGACGCTCTGGACGGCAAGGTCAAGGAGGTCAAGGTCTCCACCCGCCTGAAGGATCACCCCGTCTGCCTGTCTGCCGACGGCCCGCTGTCCATCGAGATGGAGAAGGTCCTCTCCAAGCAGCCCGGCAGCGAGGGCGTCAAGAGCGACAAAGTTCTGGAGCTGAATGTCAACCACCCCGTCTTTGCTGTGCTGAAAGCCGCACAGGAGGCCGGCGATACCGACAAGCTCAAGAAGTACAGCGCCCTGCTCTACGCACAGGCACAGCTCATCGAGGGCCTGCCCGTGGATGACCCCGCCGCCTATGCCGAGGCCGTGTGCAGCCTGATGCAGTAATGCGTTTCCGGCCGGAGGGCTTTGCTCCCTTGCTCTCCGCCCGACATCATACTCTCTTCCCTTAATATCCTTTCACCGAAGTGCCGCGTTCCGCCCTGCCGACGGAACGCGGCCTTTATTTTTTCTCCATATCATCCCTCCGCCTCCGTCGGGGCGCAGCGGGCAGAGGTTTTTGTGCAGTTACACAATGCTTTTTCGGTTTCGAAAAAACTTTTGTCTCAGTTGCATTTTATCCCGGAGCTTCGCTCCGCTCCCCCGTCGGGCAGCCCCAGCAGGGCTTTTTTGCAACTTTTCATTCAGATGCAACAATAAGACATGGTTTTTTGGGGGCAAATCCTTTACTATAGGGATAGAAGCGGGTGGTTCCCGCACCACCCGGAAGTAAAACGTATCTGTCTGTCAGGAGGAAGATTCCATGATGAAGTCCATTCCCGTATGGAAGCAGGAGCTGTCCGGCGGCACCCACGCCGCGCGCCTCGCCTCCCTGTATTGCTGCGCACCCGCCGAGACGGCCTCCGAGGCCGCCCGCTACGCCGCCGTGCTGGACGGTCTGGAAAAGACCTTCGGCCCCCACGCCGAGGCCGGTCTTTACAGCGCCCCCGGCCGCACCGAGATCGGCGGCAACCACACCGACCACCAGCATGGCCGTGTGCTGGCCGGCAGCGTGAACATCGACATGATCGCTGCCGCCGCCCCCAACGACAAGGGCCAGCTCCGGGTCCAGAGCGAGGGCTACGACCTGTGCATCATCGACCTCGACGACCTCGAGGCCCGCAAGGAGGAGGAGAACACCACCGCCTCCCTGCTGCGCGGCGAGTGCGCCGCCTTCGCCCAGCGGGGCGCAACGCTCACCGGTCTGGATGTCTACATCTCCTCCAACGTGCCCAAGGGCAGCGGCGTCTCCTCTTCTGCCGCCTTCGAGGTCCTCATCGGCGTCATTCTGAACGACTGCTTCATGGCCGAGAAGGTCTCCCCCATCGTCATCGCCCAGATCGGCCAGTGGGCCGAGAATGTCTACTTCGGCAAGCCCTGCGGCCTGATGGACCAGATGGCCTCCAGCGTGGGCAACATCATCACCATCGACTTCGCCAGCCCCGCCAAGCCGGTCGTCGAGCCGGTGGCCGTAGACTTCTCTAAGGCGGGCCTTGCCCTCTGCATCCTCGACTCCGGCGCAGACCACGCCGACCTGACCGATGAGTACGCCGCCATCCCCGCCGAGTGCCGCGCCGTGGCCGCTGTCTGCGGCGGCGAGGTGCTGCGGGACGTACCCTTCGAGACCTTCCTCGCAAAGCTGCCCGAATGCCGCAGACAGTGCGGCGACCGGGCCGTCCTCCGCGCCTTCCATATCTACGCCGACAACGACCGGGTGGCAAAGCAGGTGGCTGCTCTCCGCGACGACGACTTCGACACCTTCCTCCGCCTCGTGAACGAGTCGGGCCGCAGCAGCTGGGAATACCTGCAGAACGTCATCCCCGCAGGCTACAAGGAGCATCAGGAGGTGGGCGTCACCATCGCCGCCGCAAAGCATCTGCTGGGCGGCAAGGGTGCAGTCCGCGTCCACGGCGGCGGCTTCGCCGGTACGGTGCAGGCCTTTGTGCCCGTCGAGATGCTGGCCGAGTTCAAGGCCGGCATGGAAGCCATCCTCGGCGAGGGCCGCTGCCACGTCCTCTCCATCCGTCCGGAAGGAGGCGCTGTCCTGTGATCTCCACCGCCATCCAGCAGCTCGTCAACTATGGTCTGGACACCGGGCTTATCCTGCCCGACGACGAGATCTACATCCGCAACCAGCTCCTCATGACCATGCAGCTCGACAGCTTCACCGAGCCGGAGGGTGAGGTCTGCTACGCCGACCTCGAGAGCATCCTGAAGGCGCTGGTGGACGATGCCGTGGCCCGGGGCGTCTGCGACGACAGCCCCACGGCCCGCGACCTCTTCGACACCAAGCTCATGGGCGTGCTGACTCCCCGCCCCAGCATCGTGCGGGCCAACTTTGAGGAGCGGTATGAGACGGACGGCCCGCAGGCCGCCACCGACTGGTTCTACCAGTTCAGTCAGGACACCGACTACATCCGCCGCTACCGCATCAAGCGGGACCTCAAGTGGGTCACCAAGACCCCTTACGGCGACCTTGACATCACCATCAACCTCTCGAAGCCCGAAAAGGACCCCAAGGCCATCGCGGCGGCAAAGCTCGCCCCCCAGAGCGCCTACCCCAAGTGCCAGCTCTGCGTGGAGAACGAGGGCTATGCCGGCCGGCTGAACCATCCCGCCCGCGAGAACCACCGCATCATCCCGCTGACCATCAACGACAGCGCGTGGAATTTCCAGTACAGCCCCTACGTCTACTACAACGAGCACTGCATCGTCTTCAACAGCCAGCACACCCCCATGAAGATCGAGCGTGCCACCTTCCGCAAGCTGCTGGACTTCGTGGCCCTCTTCCCCCACTACTTCGTGGGCAGCAATGCCGACCTGCCCATCGTGGGCGGCAGCATCCTGAGCCATGACCACTTTCAGGGCGGCCACTACGAGTTCGCCATGGCCAAAGCCCCCATCGAGAAGGCATGGGTCTTCCCCGGCTATGAGGACGTGGAGGCCGGCATCGTCCACTGGCCCATGAGCTGCATCCGGCTGACCTGCGCCGATGACGAGCGCCTCGTGGAGCTGGCCGACAAGATCCTGACCTCATGGCGGGGCTACACCGACGAGAGCTGCTTTGTCTACGCCGAGACCGACGGCGAGCCGCACAACACCATCACCCCCATCGCCCGGATGCGGGATGGCAAGTTCCAGCTCGATCTGGTGCTGCGCAACAACATCACCACGCCGGAGCATCCGCTGGGCGTCTACCACCCCCACGCAAAGCTCCACCATATCAAAAAAGAAAACATCGGCCTCATCGAGGTCATGGGTCTCGCCGTCCTGCCCAGCCGCCTGAAGGCAGAGATGGCTGATGTGGAGACCGCTCTCGCGGCCCGCACTCCCGCCGCCGAGTACGGCGAGAGCATCCAGAAGCACGCCGAGTGGGCGATGGACATCCTCGCCCGTCACCCGGAGCTGAACGCCGAGAACGTCCACAGCATCGTACAGGACGAGGTCGGCCACGTCTTCGAGCAGGTGCTCGAGGACGCCGGCGTCTACAAGATGGACGTCGCAGGCCGTGCAGGCTTCGAGCGGTTCCTTTCTACGATTTGATCCAGCAAAAAAGGCTGTTGCTTTTGCCGCAACAGCCTTTTTCTTTATAACTTTTTACTGCTTGCCTAATTGCCAGAACGCCACGGCGCTGGCGGCGGCGACGTTCAGCGAATCGACGCCGTGGGACATGGGGATCTTCACGGTATAGTCGCAGGACGCGATGGTGCTGGCGGCCAGACCGTCGCCCTCAGTGCCCAGCACGATGGCAAGCTTCGGCTCTCTGGCCAGCTGCTCGTCGTCGATGCTCACCGAGCGGTCGCTGAGAGCCATCGCCGCCGTCTTGAAGCCGAGGGCGTGGAGGACGTCCATCCCCTTCTCCGGCCAGTCTGCCGGGCTGTCGCCCAGCTGCCCCCAAGGCACCTGAAACACCGTGCCCATGCTGACCCGGACAGCGCGGCGGCAGAGCGGGTCGCAGCAGGAGGGATTGATGAGGACGGCGTCCATGTTCAGCGCCGCCGCCGAGCGGAAGATCGCCCCCACATTGGTGGAGTCCACGATGCCCTCCAGCACTGCCACCCGGCGGGCGTCCCGGCACAGCTCTTCCACTGGGCGGGGCGCGGGACGGCGGAATGCGCAGAGCACGCCCCGGGTCAGCTCAAAGCCGGTCAGCGCCGCCAGCAGCTCCCGGTCGGCGGTGTACACCGGCGCATCGCCGCAGCGGCTCAGGATGCCCGCCGCCGGGCCGGTGATCTGTCGGCGCTCCATCAGCAAGGACACCGGCTCATAGCCTGCGTCCAGCGCCCGGTCGATGACCTTCGGGCTTTCGGCGATGAAGATGCCTTTCTCCGGTTCGAGGCGATTGCGCAGCTGGTTCTGGGTCAGCCGGGCATAGGGGTCCAGCTCCGGCGCGTGGAAATCCGTGATCTCGATGATGTTGGGCATACAGACAGCCCCTCCTTCTCCTGCAAATGCTGTTTTCTGGTATTATACCATGAACGCAGTGAAATGGTATAATTGCGCATCCAAAGCCGGTTGCCACGCAGCTCCGCAGGAGCAAGCGGCGAGGCGCTGCGCATACTATAATATCGCGTTAGCGATATTATACCACAGTCTGCGCCGCATTGCAAAGCATCGTGCATCCTGCGATACCCGCCCGGAATCGTCATTATTGATAAAAAATATCCCACAGTTTTTGACAAAGCGCCAATTTTGCGTTATAGTATGGCATGGAGTTATTCTGGATATAAGGAGGAAGCTTTTATGCCATCTCTCAAACATCACGGACAGATGTCCGAAGCCTTCATCACCGCCCTTTTTCTCTCCGTATCGGGCGGTCTGCAGGACGTTTATACTTATCTCTTCCGCGGCAAGGTCTTTGCCAACGCCCAGACCGGCAACATCGTGCTGATGTCGGTCCATGCCTTTGCAGGCGAATGGGGCGAGGCCCTGCGGTATCTGGTCCCCCTGTGCGCCTTTGCGCTGGGCATCTTCGCCGCCGAGTTCATCCGCCTCAAGCTGAGGGAGATGCAGTGGCTCCACTGGCGTCAGCTGGTGGTGCTGTTCGAGATCCTGCTGCTCTTCGTCGTGGGCTTTCTGCCGCAGGAGCTGAACCTGCTGGCCAATTCCATCGTCTCCTTCTCCTGCGCGATGCAGGTGCAGGCCTTCCGCAAGGTGAACGGCTACGCCTTCGCCAGCACCATGTGCATCGGCAACCTGCGCAGCGGCATGGACTCTCTCTGTGCGTGGCTGGTGGGCGGCAACGCCAAGGCCTTCGGCAAGGCGGTGCACTACTTTGCCATCATCTTCCTGTTCGCGCTGGGTGCAGGCATCGGCAGCGTGGCCCTGCTCCCCATGGCAGGCCGGGCCATCTGGCTGTCCTGCCTGCTGCTGGGCGTGAGCTTCTGCCTCATGTTCCTCAAGGAGGACATCGAGGAGCTGGAGCAGCTGGAACAGATGGAAGCCCACAAAAAATAATTGCGCCGGAACCCCTCGTATGCTATACTATAAAGTGTTTGTGTGACTCTCCGGCCTGCCGCACCACCGGGGTGCCGGAGTTGAAGTTGTAAAAACAGGAAGAGGAGCATTCCATGAAAATAGGCTTTGACAACGCGAAATATCTTCAGATGCAGTCCCAGCACATCCGGGAGCGCATCGCACAGTTCGACAACAAGCTCTACCTCGAGTTTGGCGGCAAGCTGTTCGACGACTACCACGCCTCCCGCGTGCTGCCGGGCTTTGAGCCGGACTCCAAACTGCAGATGCTGCTGCAGCTCAAGGAGCAGGCCGAGATCGTCATCGTCATCAGCGCACAGGACATCATCAGCAGCAAGGTGCGCGGCGACTACGGCATCACCTACGACCTCGACGTCCTCCGCCTCATCGACGCTTTTCAGGGCATGGGCCTGTTCGTGGGCAGCGTCTGCGTGACCATGTACACCGCCGCCCCCGAAGTCGAAGCCTTTGAGCACAAGCTGAATAGCGTGGGCGTGCGCACCTTCCGCCACTACAAGATCCCGGGCTACCCCAACGATGTGGCCCGCATCGTCAGCGACGAGGGCTACGGCAAGAACGACTACATCGAGACCCAGCGTCCCCTCGTCGTCATCACGGCCCCCGGCCCCGGCAGCGGCAAGATGGCCACCTGCCTGTCCCAGCTCTACCATGAGCACAAGCGGGGCATCAAGGCGGGCTACGCCAAGTTCGAGACCTTCCCCATCTGGAACCTGCCCCTCAAGCACCCGGTCAACCTCGCCTATGAGGCCGCTACTGCCGACCTGAACGACGTGAACATGATCGACCCCTTCCATCTGGAGGCCTACGGCGTCACCACCGTCAACTACAACCGCGACATCGAGATCTTCCCGGTGGTCAATGCGATGTTCGAGCTGATCGCAGGCAAAAGCCCCTACAAGTCCCCCACCGACATGGGCGTGAACATGGCAGGCAACTGCATCGTGGACGACGAGGTCTGCCGCGAGGCATCCCGCAACGAGATCGTCCGCCGCTACTTTAAGACCCTCTGCGACCAGAAGACCGGCAAGAACGTGGACGGCGAGCTGTTCAAGCTGGAGCTGCTGCTGAATCAGGCCGGTCTGGCCGTCGGCGAGCGCCCGGTGGAGAAGCAGGCCCATGCCGTGGCCGAGCGCACCGACGGCGCGCCCGCCGCCGCCATCGAGCTGCCGGACGGCACCGTCGTCACCGGCAAGACCGGCCCCCTGCTGGGCGCGGCCTCCTCTGCCCTCCTGAACGCCCTCAAGAAGCTGGCCGGCATCGATCAGGAGATCGATCTCGTCTCCGCCCGCGCCATCGAGCCGATCCAGACCCTCAAGACCAACTACCTCGGCAGCCGCAATCCCCGCCTGCACACCGATGAGATCCTCATCGCGCTGTCCAGCTCTGCCGCCGAGAATGAGACTGCCGCCATCGCGCTGCGGCAGCTTTCCAAGCTCAAGGGCTGCGATATGCACTCCACCGTCATCCTGTCCAGCGTAGACACTGACACCCTCAAGCGTCTGGGGATGTACCTCACCTGCGAGCCTGCCTATGAGCAGGAGGACCGCAAGTACCACAAGCTGTAAGCGCCTCTGCGCATGACAAAAGCCGCTCTGTACCGTTTTTCGCAGTACAGAGCGGCTCTTTCTTTTGCTCGGGACACCTCTCAGACGTGGGAGAGGCTGGGCGCACCGCCCGCGATCTCCTCAGCCGTCAGAGGCTTCGGCGCAGCGGGGGCGTTCAGACGCTCCTTTGCCACCGCCAGCATCAGCTTGATGCGGTTCTCCTGATTGACCTTGGTGGCGCTGGGGTCGTAGTCGATGGGGGTGATGTTGGCGCTGGGGTACAGGGCGCGGATCTTATTCACCATGCCCTTGCCCACGATGTGGTTCGGCAGGCAGCCGAAGGGCTGGGCGCAGACGATATTGCCGTAGCCGCCCTGCACCAGCTCGATCATCTCGGCGGTCAGCAGCCAGCCCTCGCCCATCTTCGCGCCCAGAGAGATGACCCCCTCGGGCTTTTCCACCAGCTCCTTGAAGGGTCCGGGGGCGTAGAATCCGGCCTCCGATTCCGCTTTGAGCATGGAGCGCTCCACGCTGTCCAGCCAGTTGAGCAGCTGGTCGGTGCCCATCTTCATGGCCAGCTTGCCGCCGTAGAGGACGTGATCCTCGCCCATGTTGAAGATGCAGTACTGCACAAAGCCCATCAGGCCCGGGAAGTTGACCTCGCAGTCCTGACTTTCGAGGAACTTCTGCAGATCGTTGTTGCCCAGCGGGCTGTACTTGACGTAGATCTCGCCCACGACGCCCACCTTGACCTTCGGCACGCGGGTGACGGGGATGGAGGCGAAGTCCTTGGCGATGAGGGGGAAGGTATGCTTCATCTCGCGGGAGGTGAAGCCCTTGCCCGCCAGCAGCACCCGGCCCAGACGCTCCACCCAGAGGTCTACCATCCTGTCGGCAGCGCCCTTCTCGTTCTCGTAGGGGGCCACCTGATTGCGGAGGGCGCAGAGCATATCGCCGTAGAAGACGCTGGCGATGGCACGGCGGGCCAGCGGCAGGGTCATCTGGAAGCCGCTGTCCTTCTCGAGGCCCGAGAAGTTGAGGCTGGCCACCGGGATATTGGGGTAGCCTGCCTTGACCAGCGCCTTGCGGAGCAGATGGATGTAGTTGGAGGCACGGCAGCCGCCGCCCGTCTGGGTGATGAGCAGGGCCGTATGCTCGAGGTCATATTTGCCGCTGTTCAGCGCATCGAGGAACTGGCCGATGACCAGCAGCGCCGGATAGCAGGTGTCGTTGTGGACGTACTTCAGGCCCAGCTGCGCCACAGCGCTGCCGCAGTTGCCCAGTATCTCGCACTTGTAGCCGTCGTAGCGCAGGGCGTATCCCAGCAGACGGAACTGGGTGATGGCCATGTTGGGGATGAGGATGGTGTGGGTCTTCTTCATCTCCGGGGTGAATTTAGGGTAATTGTATTCCATAGGTTCCTCCTATGAGGTTACTTCTTATCTTCGTCCCGCTCGTCCAGCGCGGCGAACAGGCTGCGCAGGCGGATGTTGACCGCGCCCAGATTGGTGATCTCATCGATCTTGAGCTGGGTGTAGAGCTTGCCGCCCTCCTGTAAGATCTCGCGGGTCTCATCGGTGGTGATGGCGTCCACGCCGCAGCCGAAGGACACCAGCTGCACAAGATCCATATCCTTCTGGGTGGTGCAGTACTTGGCGGCGGCATAGAGGCGGCTGTGGTAGGTCCACTGGTTCAGCACGCTGGTGGGGAACTTCTCCACCCGGTTGGAGATGCTGTCCTCGGTGACGACCGCCGCGCCGTGGCGGGTGATGAGGTGGTCGATGCCGTGGTTGACCTCCGGGTCCACATGGTAGGGACGCCCGGCCAGCACGATGATGCGCCTGCCCTGACGGCGGGCTTCGTCGATGATCTCGCTGCCCTTGACCCGGATCTGTGCCATATGGGCCTCGTACTCGGCGTAGGCGGCGTTGGCAGCCTCCTGCACCTCCTTCTCGGAGATGCCGCCGAAATACTTGGGCAGGATCTCCTTCGCCATCTTATGGACGAAGTCCTTCGGACGGTGGATGCCGACGTAGTCGTAGATGAACTTCTGGCCCTCCAGCTCGGGGCAGTTTCCGGCCAGCACCTCGGGGTAGTAGGCCACGACGGGGCAGTTGTAGTGGTTGTCGCCCAGCCCCTCATCGATGTTGTAGGTCAGGCAGGGGTAGAAGATGGCATCCAGATGCATCTGGGTCAGGGCCTTGATGTGGCCGTGGCTGAGCTTGGCCGGGAAACAGGCGGTGTCACTGGGGATGGTGGCCTGACCGGCCAGATAGAGACCGCGGCTGGACACCGGGCTGGTGTGGACGGCAAAGCCCAGCTTTGTCCAGAAAGCGTGCCAGAAGGGCAGCAGCTCGTACATATTCAGGCAGAGCGGGATGCCGATGGAGCCGCGCTTACCGGGCACAGGCTTATAGCCTGCCAGAAGCTGCTGCTTGTAGGCGTAGAGGTTGAGGCTGTTGTCCTCGCTCTTGCCGGTGACGGGCTTATCGCAGCGGTTGCCGGAGATGAACTTGCGGCCGTCGGCGAAGGTGTTGACGGTAAGCTGGCAATGGTTGCCGCAGCCACCGCACTTGACGCTGACCACCTTCTGGTCGAAGCGTTCCAGCTCCTCCTCGCTCATCATGGCGGAGGTGGTCTGGCCGTTCTTGCGGCACTGGCGCAGGCCGAAGAGGGCCGCGCCGTAAGCGCCCATCAGGCCGGCGATGTCGGGGCGGATGACCTCGACGCCCATCTCCTTCTCGAAGGCGCGGAGGACGGCTTCGTTGTAGAAGGTGCCGCCCTGCACGACGATCTTCCGGCCCAGCTCCTCAGGGCTGGAGGCGCGGATGACCTTATACAGCGCATTCTTGACGACGCTGATGGACAGGCCCGCCGAGATGTTCTCGATGGATGCGCCATCCTTCTGGGCCTGCTTGACCGAGCTGTTCATGAACACGGTGCAGCGGCTGCCGAGATCCACAGGACGGTCGGCAAAGAGGCCGAGGGCCGCAAACTCCTTGACGTCGTAGCCCAGCGCCTGCGCAAAGGTCTGCAAAAAGCTGCCGCAGCCGGAGGAGCACGCCTCGTTCAGGAAGATGTTGCTGATGGCACCGTCCTCGATCTTGAAGCACTTCATGTCCTGACCGCCGATGTCGATGATGAAGTCCACGTCCGGCATGAAGTATTTCGCCGCCGTGAAGTGGGCCACCGTCTCCACGAGGCCGAAGTCGCAGCGGAATGCGTTCTTCACCAGCTCTTCGCCGTAGCCGGTGGTGGTCACGCTGGCCACCTTGAGGCCGGAGTGCTCTTTATAGAGCTTCAGCAGCTGCTCCCGGATGAGGGGAAGCGGGTTGCCGAGGTTGGGCTGATAGTTGGTGTAGAGGATCTGACTCTGCTCGTCCACGACCACCAGCTTGACGGTCGTCGAGCCGGAGTCGATGCCGATGTGCACCGGGCCGCACTGGGCGCTGAATGCCACCCGGGGCACGCTGTGGGACATATGGCGGGCGTGGAAAGCCTCATACTCCTCCTTGCTGGCGAACAGCGGCGGCTCGCTGGCATAGGTGGCCGTGGCGGCGTACTCGTCCAGCGCGGCGGCCACGTCCGACAGGACGAACTCCTTGTCGGCGTAGAGGGCAGCGCCCAGCGCGACATAGAGCAGGCTATGCTCGGGGCAGGTGCCGGTGACGCCCAGCGCCTCATCGAAGCTCTTGCGCAGCACGGTGCTGAAGGTCAGCGGCCCGCCCAGATAGAGGATGTTGCCCTGAATGGGTCGGCCCTGTGCCAGACCGGCGATGGTCTGGTTGACCACAGCCTTGTAGATGCTGGCGGCGACGTCCTCGGTCCTCGCGCCCTGATTGATGAGGGGCTGCACGTCGCTCTTGGCAAAGACGCCGCAGCGGGAGGCGATGGTGTATGTACGGGTGGCCTGTTCCGCCGCCTTGTTCATCTCATCTGCGCTCATCTTGAGCAGGGTCGCCATCTGGTCGATAAAAGCACCCGTACCGCCGGCACAGCTGCCGTTCATCCGGACTTCGGTGCCGTTGGTCAGGAACAGGATCTTCGCATCCTCACCGCCCAGCTCGATGACGCAGTCCGTCGCCGGGACGAACTTTTTGACCGCCACCCGGGTGGAGAACACCTCCTGCACGAAGGGCACGCCGCAGCTGTCGGCCAGACCCATGCCTGCCGAGCCGGAGATGCTGAGCAGCGCTTTCCGTCCGTGCAGCTGCTCTGCGTCGATGCGGCGCAGCAGCTCCTGCGCCTTCTCCAGAATATGGCTGTAGTGGCGCTCATATGTCGAATATAAAAGGGTATCGTTTTCATCCAGCACCACGCACTTGATGGTAGTGCTGCCGATGTCAAGACCTACTCTCACAGTTGTTTTTCCTCCTGAAGGACAATGCACTCTCCCTCTGCGCGCAAAGCGTTCCTGCCCGGGCAGAAGTTGTTTGCTAACGAATCAAATACTTGACCCGCATACACAGATATTATAGTCCAAATCCGTCCGACAATCAATCATTCGAGATTATTTTACACCTTAAAAACAGTAAATTCTTCTTCTAAAGTTAAACATTTTGTTAAATCTGCAAACTTTTCTGGGGATTTTTCGCTGTTTCCGCTAAGATTCTTTACCGTCCGTCAATTTTGCAGCGCTTCCCTCCCACTCTCCCGCACAACGCAAAAGGCATCTGTCCTCTGCCCTACCGGCAGCAGTACAGATGCCTTTTTTCGTTCAGTATCTCCGCAGCAGGAGGACCTCCTGCGCTGCCCGGCTGGCGAATCGCGCCGCCCGGATGGCCTCTCCCTCCTCGGAGTGCAGCACCAGCTCCGGCGGGATGGCCTCGCCGGAGGCCAGCGGGAAAGCCACCTGCGCCCGGGTGCCGCCGCCGGGGCGGGCGGTCAGGGTCAGCTTCCAGCCGGCGCGGCGGCAGATGAGCCTGCAAATGCGCAGGCCCAGCTTCGCGCCGCTGAGGAAGCGCCGGTTGTTCTCGATGGGGTCTTCTTCCATCAGGCCGCAGCCGTCATCCTCCACCCGGAGCAAAGCACCGGTCTTTCTCTGCTTCAGGCTCACCCAGACCCTTCCGCCCGGGTCGCAGGCGCACAGGGCGTTGGAGATGAGGTGGAGCAGCAGCTGCTCTGCCTCGTCGGGTGCTCCCATGACGACGCAGCGCCCGACGCCCTCCCGCTCGGTCATGAGCTGGATCTCCAAGGACTTCTCGATGTCCGGGGCCATCCGTTCTGCCTTTTCCAGCAGCTCGCTCACATCGAAGGGCTGCAGTTCGCACGGCTCTCCATTTTCCAGCCGATAGAGCAGCATGGCGTTGTGTACGGTGCGGCTCACCCGGGCAGACTCTATCTGGATGTCCGAAAGCGCCTGCCGGGTGGGCAGGTCGGCCGACGCCAGCAGATGCATCTGAAGATATTCCCGGTTCTGGTCGATGATGCCGAGGGCATGAAAGCACACATCCTCAAACTCCCCTTGGGGGGAGCTGCCTGCTCCATCGTTTCGCCTGCGCATTCTGCTCTACCTCCGCGTCGTGTGGTCAGCCTTCCTGCTGACTCAGTTTACTTTCCAGCGCATAGATCAGGCGGCCGATGGTCACCCGCTTGCGCTCCAGGCCATACTCTTTCCGAAAATCCAGCCATGCCTGCGTGCCGGTCGCGTCCAGCGTATCCAGCAGCCGCCGGAGCGCACTGTCCACCGCCGCGATGGTCAGGTGATGCTCCTGCGCCACCGCCCCCAGAATTTCCTTTCGGATGGCCAGACGGTGGTCGGAAGCCATCATCACCCGGACGGCACCGGTCAGGTAGCGCTTGTTGGCGTCGCTGGTGTTCAGGCCCCAGCTGCGGTAGATGCGCTCGCAGCGCTTTTCCAGACTCTCCGCCGGGCTGTGGGCCGGGGCACGCAGCTCCCGCAGCATATCCTCCAGTGTGGCCTGACGGATGAGGTAACATGCATCCTCCTGACTCAGGCTCTCCACGGCGGCCTTCTCATTCCGTCCGTCGTCCCGCAGAAGCACCAGAGGCTTGCGGGCCAGACCCCGCAGCCGGGGCAGGAACTGGATGCTGTCCACATCCTCGAGCCTGCCGCCCAGCACAAGAACATCCACATCGCCCTGCTCGAGCCGACGCAGCAGCGTCTGGCTGGTGCGGTAGCCGGTGCAGCGGATGGCCGGGTTGCACTCCTCAAGATAGCGCATCCAGACCCGCATCTCCCGCGGGTCATAGCTGGCCAGAGCGACGCGCCAGACAGCTTCCTGTTGTTCCTCAAAGCTCACACGACGCGCCCCCTTCCCGCAGGACTTCTGCCGCCGCTGTCTGTGGATACCAGTTGGAAATGGCATCCCGCCACAGCTCCGGCTGGACGGAATTCTCGTATAAAAATCGCAGCAGCCGCGCACATTCTTCCTGTGGGGCCGGGACCCATGCACGGGCGGCGTCCGCCGAGCCGTCCCTTGCCATCGTCCGGCTCACGCTCAGCCAGCAGCCCGCCCCTGTCGGCTCCAGAGAGCAGACGAGAGTATATGCCTCCTGATATGGCTCCAGCTCCGAAAATCTTCTGACCAATGGGACATTTTGTTCCATTCTGCTTCCTCCTTGCCCCGTCTGCCCGGCCTATTCTTCCGCCGGACAAATTTTTACACATTCTCCTAATATAATATTGTAGAAAGGGCAAAAAGGAGATTCAACTTTTACTTTGCGTCATATTTCGTCGAACCATGACGAAATTCAAGTTTAAAATTCAACGCTATACCAAGGATACCATCCACAAGGCCAAAAATCAAGAGATTTCCGGCTCATTTTCCGCATTTCAACGCTTTTCTGCTCCGGGCGCGGCGCATTTCCATCCTTCGGCAGAAATCACAGAACTTGGCACCCGTTACGACATACTTTGTTCACATTATTCTGATAAAATCATACAGATACTACGTTTTCCCGCTCCGTCCACAGACGCCGGGCGGAATAGGCCGCAGACGCTCCCCGTCCTGCTGCCGGAAAGGCAGGCCAATGCTTCAGCTTATCAACATCGAAAAGAAATACACCACCGGCGATCTGACACAGGCAGCGCTCAACGGGGTCAGCCTCAACCTCCGCGACAGTGAATTTGTCGCCATCCTCGGCCCCAGCGGCTCGGGCAAGACCACCCTGCTCAACATCATCGGCGGCCTTGACCGCTACGACAGCGGCGAACTTATCATCAACGGCATCTCCACCCGCCGCTACACTGACCGGGACTGGGACTCCTACCGCAACCACACCGTCGGCTTCGTGTTCCAGAGCTACAACCTCATCCCCCACCAGACCGTCCTCGCCAACGTCGAGCTGGCCCTGACCATCTCGGGCGTGTCGGGGGCCGAGCGCCGCCGCCGTGCTGCCGAAGCGCTGCGGCAGGTGGGTCTGGGCGACCAGCTCCACAAGCGCCCCACCGAGATGTCAGGCGGGCAGATGCAGCGCGTGGCCATCGCCCGCGCCCTTGTCAACAACCCCGACATCCTGCTGGCCGACGAGCCGACCGGCGCACTGGACAGTGAGACCAGCATTCAGGTCATGGAGCTGCTGAAGGACGTCGCCAAAGACCGTCTCGTGGTCATGGTCACCCACAACCCCGAGCTGGCCGAGCAGTACGCCAACCGCATCGTCCGCCTGCGGGACGGCCTCATCACCGACGACACCCGCCCCTTCGAGCCGGACGACACCAAGCTTGCCCCGCCCATCCACAAAAACATGGGCCGCTCCTCCATGTCCCTGCTCACCTCGCTGGCCCTGAGCTTCAACAACCTGCGCACCAAAAAGGCCCGCACCCTTCTCACCGCCTTTGCAGGCAGCATCGGCATCATCGGCATCGCCCTCATCATCTCCCTGTCCGCCGGCGTCAACGCCTACATCGCCGACATGGAGCGCTCCACCCTGAGCGAATACCCGCTCCAGATCCTGAGCAGCGGCGTGGACATCACGAGCTTTCTGTCCTCGGGCAGCAGCGACGGCACCACCGCCACCGGCCTGCCCACCGATGAGGACGGCAAAAAGGACACCTCCGGCGGCGTAGAGGGGATGGTCTCGGTGCGCCAGCTCATTACCAAGATGGTATCGGGCCTGACCTCCAACGACCTCACCTCTCTGAAGAAGTACCTCGAGAGCGATGAGTCCACCATCGCGGAGGACGCCACCTCCATCGAGTATTCCTACAGTGCCCAGCCCCAGATCTACCGGCAGGACGCCGACGGCAGCGTGCATCAGGTCAACCCGGACTCCACCCTCTCGATGCTGGGTCTGGGCAATTCCGGCTCCAGCTCCACCTCCGTCACCAGCAGCCTCATGAACAGCGTGGGCAGCAACACCAGCGTCTTTTACCAGCTGCCCGCCAACAGCGATCTCTACCGCTCGCAGTATGAGGTCAAGGCCGGGCGCTGGCCCGAAAAGCCCACCGAGTGCGTCATGGTCCTGAGCAAATACGGCACCGTCACCGATTACGCCCTCTACTCCATGGGCCTGCGGGATTCTGCCGAGCTGGACAAGATGATCCAGCAGTTTGCCCAGAACCAGAGCGTTGATGTGCCCAGCGATTTTCGCACCTACAGCTACGACGAGCTGATGGGCCTCAAGTTCAAGCTGGTGAACAGTGCCGACACCTATGTCTACGATGAAACCTACAAGGTCTGGAAGAGCAAGGCCGACGACAAGGAGTATATGCGGCAGCTGGTGGAAAACGGCGAGGACATCACCATCGTGGGCATCGTCCAGCCGGACTACACCGCCTCGGCCTCTATGCTCACCTCCGGCATCGCCTACCCCGCCTCCCTCACCGAGAAGGTCATGGAGGACGCCGCCGACAGCGACATCGTGAAGCAGCAGATGGCTGACCCCACCACCAACGTCCTCACCGGCGAGAGCTTCGGCAAAACCGAGAGCATCCGCGACTTCGACCTCGCAAGCCTCTTCTCCATCGACACCAATGCACTGAAGGATGCGTTCCAGTTCGACGCCGCTGCTCTCGATTTCGACCTGAACGGGGCTTTCGACCTCAGCAGCGGCAGCTTCGACCTGAGCAGCCTGCTGGACTTCTCCGACTTCTCCCTCAACATCGACGAGCTGCCCGACATCGACCTCAGCGAAGCCCTCTCCGGGCTTGACCTCTCCGTCTCGCCGGAGGCGCTGCAGGACCTCGTGCAGAAGATCTTCAAGGACTACAAAAAATATATCATCGGCAACGGTATCCTCAACTTCAAGAATTGGAGCTTCTCTGCCTACCTCAAGACCGAGCGGTTCCAGAAGCTGCTGGCCGAGTCCATGAAGGAGCTGGTAGACCCGGACAAGCTGCAGGGCCAGCTTTCGGAGGCGCTGCAGGCCACCATCCGGACCGTGATGGACACCTACTCCGACCAGATCACCGCTGTGCTGAAAGAGCAGCTCGACGCCGCCCTCCAGAAGGGCATCGCCACCTTCCAGGATCAGATCCAGACCCAGCTCAAGACGGCCATCCAGCAGAACATCGGCAAGCTGAGCAGTCAGATGGAGGGTGCCATCAAGATCGACTCGTCGGCCTTCCAGAAAGCCATCCAGCTCAACATGACCACCTCCGAGCTGACGGAGCTGATGCGCTCCACCCTCCGCTCCTCCTCGGCCACCTACGAAGCCAACCTGACGGCCTTCGGCTATGCAGATGAGGATACCCCCAGCCAGATCAAGATCTACCCGAAGGACTTCGCCAGCAAGGCGGTCATTCTGGAAAAGCTGGACGCCTACAACGCAGGGATGTCCGCGAAGGGCGAGGATGAAAAAGTGGTGCAGTACACCGACCTCGTGGGCACCCTGATGACCAGCGTGACCGAGATCGTGAACATGATCAGCAGCATGATGGTGGCCTTTGTCTCCATCTCGCTGGCCGTCTCCTCCATCATGATCGGTGTCATCACCTATATCAGCGTCCTTGAGCGCCGGAAAGAGATCGGCATCCTCCGGGCCATCGGTGCCTCCAAGCGGAACATCTCCGAGGTGTTCAACGCAGAGACCTTCATCATCGGCCTCTGCTCGGGCATCATGGGCATCGTCCTCAGCGAGATCCTCCTCATCCCCGGCAATATCATCATCCAGAAAGTCTCGGGCACCTCGACCCTCGTGGCCGCCCTGCCCGTGGATGCGGCCCTCTTCCTCGTGGCGCTGGCCACCCTGCTGACCATTCTGGCCGGCATCATCCCGGCCCGCGGCGCAGCCAAGAGCAACCCCGTCAAGGCCCTGCGCTCCGAGTAAATCTCCCCAGATTCCATTCCCGGTATCCTTTCCGCTCCGGCGGCAGGGATACCGGGATTTTTTGCCTGTTTTCCCTCTGTGCACATCCGTTAGCTTGTATCCATCCCACATGAGAACGTATTTTTTGGTCTTAAAAGTTACAAAAATGTACGGTCACACCGGGAGTTTCCGGTAATTTCCGGGAACTACCGGAAATCCGTTTCTATTTTGCTTTGCGGGCAGATCAACCTGCACAAAAGAGGGTTGATTCATTATGCACTTCTGCCAAAAGTGTTTCAGAGTTATTGATTTATTCCACAAAATGTGCCATACTATAGTCACTGAAACCGTTCCCGACATCGTTCCCATACAGTTTCAGAGAAAAAACCGTTTTCGACAAAAAGAGAGGGGTCTCCCGGAATGCCGAATCTGACCATCAAAGACATCGCACGGCTGAGCGGCTGCTCGGTGAGCACCATCTCCCGGGTCATCAACGACCGGCCCGATGTGCGGCCCGAAACGAAGGAGAAGGTACTTCAGGTGATGCGGGAGTCGGGCTTCGTGCCCAACACCAACGCCCGTCAGCTGAAGATCCAGCAGTCCCGCAGCCTCGTCTTCGTGGTCAAGGGCACCCGGAACCTCTTCTTCTCCGACTTTCTCGTCCAGCTGCAGCGGGCCGCGACCCTCTACGGGTACAACGGCATCGTCTCCTATCTGGACGAAAACGCCAACGAGATCGACGCCGCCGAAAAGATCCTCCGGGAGATCAAGCCGAAAGGGATGATCTTCCTCGGCGGCAGTGTGGCGAACTTCCGGCAGGGCTTCTCGAACATCACGGTGCCCTCGGTGCTGGCCACGCTGGTCTCTGACGAGCTGGACTTCCCGAACCTCTCGATGGTGGGAGTGGACGACCGGGCTGCGGCCCGCACGGCCGTCTCCCACCTCCTCGCACAGGGACACCGGAAGATCGCCGTGCTGGGCGGCCCGGCCACCAGCTACCCCAGCCGGATGCGCCGCCTCGGCGCACAGGAGGCGATGGAGGACGCCGGGCTGGCCTTCGACGATCGGCTCTATGGCCTGTCAAACTACGATTTTGAGTCCGCCTATCACGCCATGAACAGTCTGCTGGCCCGCCGGGCCGAGTTCACTGCCCTGTTCGCCATGAGCGACGTCATCGCCTTCGGTGCCATCCGGGCGCTGGTAAGCGCCGGGCTTCGGGTACCGGAAGATGTCTCGGTCATCGGCTTCGACGGCATCACGATGTCCCGCTACTGCGTGCCGGTGATGACCACCATCGTCCAGCCCAGCGAGCAGATCGCCCTCCAGAGCGTCGAGCTGCTGATGCGGCAGATCGAGCATGGTGCCCCGGCCCAGAAGATCACGCTCCAGCCTGAACTTCAATTCGGCGAGAGCGTCCGGGCCATCTGAGTTATTTCGTCTCATTTCCGCCGCGGGGCGGAATGTATATATCACATGATGAAGAAGGAGAACAATTATGAAAAAGATGATCTCTCGTCGTAACTTCCTGAAAGCCGCCGGCATCTCTGCTGCTGCCCTCGGTCTGGCTGCCTGCGGCGGCTCTTCCAGCAGCACTGCTGGCTCCACGGCCAGTTCCACCGCTGCCTCTGCCGCTCCCACTGCTTCCGGTAAGGTCTACTACCTGAACTTCAAGCCGGAGCAGGATCAGGATTGGCAGGATCTGGCCGCTGAGTACACCAAGGAGACCGGCGTGCCTGTCACCGTCGTGACCGCAGCTTCCGGCCAGTACGAGACCACCCTGATGAGCGAGATGGAGAAGAGCGAAGCTCCTACCCTGTTCCAGGTCAACGGCCCTGTGGGTCTGGCAAACTGGAAGGACTACTGCCTCGACCTGTCCGGCAGCGACGTCTACGGCCAGCTGACCAGCGACTCCTTCGCCCTGAAGGACGGCGACGCCGTCACCAGCATCGCCTACGTCATCGAGACCTACGGCATCATCTACAACAAGGAGCTGCTGACTGCCGCCGGTTACACGCAGGACGACATCAAGGGCTTCGCTGACCTGAAGAAGGTCGCCGACGACATTCAGGCCCGCAAGGCTGAGCTGGGCGTCGATGGTGCATTCACCTCCGCCGGTATGGATGGCTCTTCCGACTGGCGCTTCAAGACCCATCTGGCAAACCTGCCCATCTACTACGAGTACAAGGCTGACGGCATCGGCTCCACCGACGCCATCAAGGGCACCTACCTCGACAACTACAAGCAGATCTGGGATCTGTACATCACCGACTCCACCTGCGACCCCAAGCTGCTGGCTTCCAAGACCGGCAACGACGCTGTTGCTGAGTTCGTGGGCAAGAAGGCCGTCTTCTATCAGAACGGCACCTGGGCTTACAATGACGTGAAGGATCTGGGCGACGACAACCTCGGTATGCTGCCCATCTACATCGGCGTTGAGGGCGAGGAGAACCAGGGCCTGTGCACCGGTTCCGAGAACTTCTGGTGTGTCAACAACACCTCTTCTGAGGAAGATATTCAGGCCACTCTGGACTTCCTGTACTGGTGTGTCACCTCTGAGGCCGGCACCAGCGCGATGGCTGACAAGATGGGCTTCGTCATCCCCTTCAAGAAGGCTAAGGACTCCACCAACCCCCTGATCACCATTGCAAACCAGTATGTGGCCGACGGCAAGACCAGCGTTGACTGGTGCTTCTCCACCATGCCTTCCGAGGAGTGGAAGAATGGCGTCGGCTCCGCTTTGACCGCTTACGCCGCAGGCACCGGCGACTGGAATGCTGTCGTCACCGCCTTCGTGGATGGCTGGGCCAAGGAGTACAAGCTGGCCAACGGCTAAGCACTCTCTTTCTTCCGCAACAGTTTGACTAACGGGGGCGGGCGATCGGTTCGCCCGCCCCCTTCTTTTTCGGGAGGTATATCATGCAAAAGGCCATCAGCAAATACTGGCCGGTGTTCGTCCTGCCCACCCTGCTGGCGTTCATCATCGGCTTCATCTGGCCCTTCATCTGGGGCGTCTACCTGTCCTTCCAGCGGTTTACCACCGTCAGCAAGACCACCTTCGTGGGCTTGCAGAACTACTTCAGCGTCTTCTCGGACTCCACCTTCCTTCACGCCTTCGGCTTCACGGCGGCGTTCACCGTGGTGTCCACCGTCCTCATCAACGTCTGCGCATTCGCCATCGCGCTGGTGCTCACCCGGGGCATCCGGGGCACCAACCTCTTCCGCACCGTCTACTTCATGCCGAACCTCATCGGCGGCATCCTGCTGGGCTACATCTGGCAGATCCTGCTGAACGGCGTGCTGGCCAACCTCCAGAAACCCCTGCTGGCACTGGACGCCAAGGCAGGCTTCGTGGGTCTGGTCATCCTGATGTGCTGGCAGCAGATCGGCTACATGATGATCATCTACGTTGCAGGTCTGCAGAGCGTCCCCGGCGACCTCATCGAGGCAGCCAAGATCGACGGTGCCAACGACCGTGAGATCCTCTTCAAGATCAAGATCCCGATGGTCATGCCCAGCGTCACCATCTGCACCTTCCTTACCCTGACCAACAGCTTCAAGCTCTTCGACCAGAACGTGGCTCTGACCGCCGGTGAGCCTGCAAACGCCAGTGAGATGCTGGCCCTGAACATTTACAACACCTTCTACGGCCGCTCCGGCGCTCAGTGGAAGGGCATCGGTCAGGCAAAGGCCGTGGTGTTCTTCCTCGTCGTCGTGGTCATCTCGCTCATCCAGCTTAAATTTACCCGCTCCAAGGAGGTGCAGCAGTAATGCCGAAAGAGAAAAAAATGTGGGACAACGTCCTCACCGTCATCATGAGCCTGCTGTGCCTGCTCTGGATCTACCCCATCGTCCTTATCCTGCTGAACAGTTTGAAGAAGGAGGGCACCTTCACCACCTCCACGGTCTTTAAGCTGCCCACTGCGGAGACCTTCGCAGGCCTGTCCAACTACATCTACGGCGTCACCAAGATGGGCTTCCTGTCCAGCCTCGGCTACAGCCTCGTCATCACCGTGTCCAGCGTGGCCCTCATCCTGCTGTGCTGCTCCATGACCGGCTGGTATCTCACCCGCGTGAACAACAAGCTCAGCAAGTTCATGAACCTGCTCATCGTCTTCTCGATGGTCGTCCCCTTCCAGATGGTCATGTTCACCCTTTCCAAGACCGCTGACACCCTCAATCTGAACACCCCGTGGAACATCTGCATCATCTATCTGGGCTTCGGTGCCGGTCTGGCCGTCTTCATGTTCACCGGCTTCATGAAGAGCGTCCCCATGGAGATCGAGGAAGCCGCCATGATCGACGGCTGCAACCCCATCCAGATCTTCTTCAAGGTCGTCTTCCCCATCCTCAAGCCCACCATGATCTCCACCGCCATCCTTGAGACGATGTGGGTCTGGAACGACTACCTGCTGCCCACGCTGGTGCTGGACATCAAGAAGTACCGCACCATCCCCATGGCCATCCAGTACTTCCGCGGCGGCTATGGCCGCGTGGAGCTGGCTCCCATGATGGCCTGCATCATCATCGCCATCATCCCCATCATCATCCTTTACATGACCTGCCAGAAGTACATCATCGAGGGTGTCGTGGCAGGTGCAGTCAAGGGCTAAGACAAGGAGGTTTCATCCATGCGTGCGAGCGGCATTCTGATGCCCGTTTTCAGCCTGCCGGGGCCTTACGGCATCGGCACGCTGGGAGGCGAAGCCTTCGCCTTTGTCGATTTCCTTGCGGCTGCAAAGCAGACCTACTGGCAGATCTTACCCATCGGCCCCACAGGCTACGGGGACAGCCCCTACCAGAGCTTCTCTGCCTTTGCAGGCAACCCCTACTTCATTGATTACCGGCTGCTGGCAGCAGATGGTCTGCTGACGGAGGACGAGCTTCCCTCCCCTCAGTCCGCAGAGCGCATCGATTATGGCGCGCTCTACCAGCAGCGGCCCGTCGTCCTTCGCAAGGCGGCGGAGCGTCTGCTGGCGGCCCCCACTCCGGCCTACAAGGCCTTCTGCGAGGCCCAGATCGACTGGCTTGAGGACTATGCCCTCTTCATGGCCGTCAAGGCTGAGCAGCAGCAGGCCGGACTTTCCGACTGGCCCGATGGCCTGCGCACCCGGGAGCCTGCGGCTCTCGCCGCCGCCAAGGCACGGCTGGCCGCTGAGGTGGACTACCACAAGGCCGTGCAGTTCTTCTTCTACACCCAGTGGAATGCCCTCAAGGCCTACGCCAACGGCCACGGCATCCAGCTGGTGGGCGACATTCCCATCTACGTCAGCCCGGACTCCAGCGACCTTTGGACGCGTCCGGAATTGTTCCAGACCGATGGAGCCGTCCATCTGACCAATGTGGCCGGGTGCCCGCCCGACGCCTTTGCCGCCGACGGCCAGCTCTGGGGCAACCCGCTCTACGACTGGCCCCGCCATGAGGCCGAGGACTTCCGCTGGTGGAAACGGCGTATCAAGCACGCCACCTCCATCTACGATGTCGTCCGCATCGACCATTTCCGGGGCTTCGAGAGTTACTATTCCATTCCCGCCGGGAACAAGACCGCTGCGGGCGGCCACTGGGAGAAAGGGCCTGACCGGGCCTTCATCGACGCCATGCACAAGGCGCTGGGCGAGGGCGGCATCATCGCCGAGGACCTCGGCTACCTTACCCCCGAGGTCAAGACTATGCTGGCCGCCAGCGGTTACCCGGGCATGAAGATCATGCAGTTCGCCTTCGACAGCCGCGAGCCGGGCAACTATTTGCCCTACACCTACCCCCGCAACAGCGTGGTCTACACCGGCACCCACGACAACGTGACCACCGAGGGCTGGCGTCAGAGCGCCAGCCCCGAGGACGTGGCCTACGCCTGCCGTTACCTGCGCTGTACGCCGGAAGACCTCACCGAAGCCATGATCTGCGCCTGCCTCTCCTGCGTGTCGGATATGGCCATCATCCCGCTGGCCGACTGGCTCCATCTGGACGCCGAGGCCCGCATCAACACCCCCAGTACGCAGGGTGCGAACTGGCAGTGGCGGCTCACCCAGCCGCTCACCCCAGCCCTCAGTGCCCACATCGCCGCGCTGACCACGCTGTACCACCGCGTACCGGGCGAGGAACTCTGAGCTTTCCCCATCCTCCGCTTCATCCTGATAGCAGCAGCGCCCCGTCTGCCTCTCCCTTACCGGAACGCAGATGGGGCGCTGCTGTTTTCTGTGTTTTCAGCGAAATTTTAACACAACATTTTTTCGGAGCCTTTGCCGGGGCATCTTCTTTATATTTTAGCGTTTTTCCGTCTGTTTCACTTGATTTTTGTGCTTTGGTGTCCCAAATCCCGTTCCGATTCTGTTTCTGCGCTCTCTTGTTGTTTTTCGGCAGTTATGCTATAATCCAGATAGTTTAGTCTCCGTCTCCGGCGGAGCGTATGTGTGAAAGGAGCATTCCCCCTATGGAACTTACATATCAGAGTCCGATGATGCCGGCTGCTTATGCCGTCATCTCTGCCGACGAGATGACCTACATCGACGGCGGTGCCCTTCAGATCGGTTCTTACCTCATCGAATTTCACCCCGAGAACCTTCTCACTGCCGCTGTGAACTTCACGGTCAACTTCGCCCAGCTGATGGGCAAGGCTGCCCTTACGGCGGCCGTGGGCGGCTTGCTTCTGATGCACGAAGACGGCCTGACCCTGTCCCAGTCCATCTCCTATTACTGGGACGGCCAGAGCAAGGCCGGTAAGGTCGGCACCGTGGTCGTCGGCGGTCTCGCAGGCTGGTACGGCGTCCTCAAGGGCATCCAGATCTATAACACGGCAAAGTCCCTCTACATCGAGCTGAAGAACGCTTACGAGCAGACCAAGGCCAACCGCGCAGCGGCACAGGCCGGCGTTCTGGCGGCTGCATAAGCGCTTCTGCCTGACCCGATGGAGCGATAGAAAGGAGTCGTTGTATGAAACGTATCCAGATGCCTTTTTCCTATGCTGTTGTGACGGAAGAAGAAAAGGAGCTTCTGGGCGGCGGCGGAGCCTTCCGCGACGCTTGGGACTCATTTACGGACCACCTTCGCCTCAATGATTTCTTCTTTAGAGGCGGGCTGCTGTCCCTTTCCATTTCGTTCATCCCGATGCTGCTGTTCAATGTGGTCAAAGCCGGATTCCATGTGGCGGAAAACGTCCACACCTTCCTGTTCGGCGGCCCCAGCAAGGCAGCGACGGACATCGAGAACTACAGAAATGATATGCACGCTCTGCGCGAGGACATGAAAGCCCAGCGCCTGTGAGCTTTCCCCAAACGAAACGATGCCCTGCGGCGGTGGGTCTCCACCATGCCGCAGGGCATTTTCTTTGTGTTCACAGAACCTGCATCGCCCCCTGCTCCCGCAGACAGAGCAGATAGCAGCAGCCCGGGCCGAATATGGATTCCATTGCGGCACAGTAGCGCTCCACCAGTGCATCCGGCACAAAGGCCTGTATCGTCCCGGCAAAGCCGCCGCCCTGCATCCGCCATGCGCCCCCGCTCCCTGCGAGGATGCTCTGGCTGAGGGCCAGCGCCGCCGACAGGCCCTGATGTTGGGGCGAGGCGGCGCAGTAGACGTTCTGACAGAGTTCAAAGGAGGAGTGGCCACTCGCCTCCACCAGCCGGACAAAGGCGGCGAAGTCCCCCGCCGTGAGCGCTTCTCTCTGGGCAAGGGTTCGGGCGTTCTCCTCAAAATAGTGGATGGCCCGCAGCACGGCGCGGTCGCCGCAGCGCTCCCGCAGCCGGGGCAGCTCCTGCCAGAAGCGGGCCTCGCTGACCTCGCCCAGCACCTTTCCGCCCAGACAGGCCGCCACTGCCTCCATCTCCTTCCGGATGGCCGCGAACTCACCGGTCAGCTCGCTGTGGCTGGCCCGGGTGTCGGTGACGCAGAGGGTCATCCCCTCCGGCAGGACACCGTCGGCGTGGATCTTTTCAATCTTTGGCGCAGCCGGGTCGGCAAAATCGGCAAAGAGGACACCGCCCACGGCGCTGGTCAGCTGGTCCAACAGGCCGCTGGGCTTTCCGAAATAGGCATTCTCCGCAAACTGGCAGATCCGGGCCAGCGCCGGGGCATCAAGGCCGCAGCCATACTCCATGTTGAGAATGACCGCCATCCCCATCTCAAAGGCCGCCGAGCTGGAAAGCCCCGAGCCGCGGAGCACATCGCTGGCTGTGTAGGCATTGAAGCCGCCGATGCCGAACCCCTTGGTGCGGAAGCCATCGGCAATGCCCCGGATGAGGCTGGCCGAATGGGTGCTCTCGCCCCGCTGCGGCTCGGCCTCGGTCAGGTCGATGACGTCCAGTTTGTTGAAGCCCCGGGATTTGACCCGGATGAAGCCGTCCTCGTTCCGGGACGTCACCGCCACGAGGTCAAGGGTGACAGCGCCCGCAAGGCCGTAGCCGTGCTGGTGGTCGGTGTGGTTGCCGCCCAGCTCGGTGCGCCCGGGGGCAGAATAGACCTGCACCTGCCGCCCCGGCCCATAGTAAAGTTCGAACTGGTCGAGTGCCGCGCAGTAGCGGCTGCGCTGACGGGCAAGCACACTCTCACTGCCGCCGTAGAGCGCGGCCAGCGCGGCGTCCCGCCTTCCCGCTGCGATCTCGTCTCTGAGCTGTCTGCTGGTTGCCATCCAGAACCCCTCCCCCTGCGCTCTCTGAGATGTTCGGTTTGTTACCGCTATTGTAATGCATCCGGTGCCATTTTGCAATTTCAACCCGCAAAAAAAGTAATTTTTGGTGTCCAGCCCAAAGAATAAGATGTACTTTTGTTGAATTTGCAGGGGCAAATGTGGTATACTTTGGCTATAGAGCCAACAGGCAGGAGGGAACCGCAATGGCAGACGTCTATAAACAGTCCTTCAAACAGAATTACACCAACAACATCGAGCTGTCCATCTTCAACTGCGGTCTGGAGCGCTGCGCTCCGGGGCAGACATGGGGACCCGGCATCCGGGACCACTACCTCATCCATCTGGTCGTCTCCGGCAAGGGGGTATTCGAGGTCGGCGGGCGCACCTACGAGGTGACGCCGGGCGATCTGTTCTTCGCCCGCCCCAGCCAGCTCATCCGCTATACGGCCGACGAGACCCAGCCCTGGGAATACAGCTGGGTCGGCTTCAACGGAGCCTGCGCCCATAAGCTGGCCGCGCAGCTGCCCTTTACGGACACTGCCCCCGTCCACCATACGCAGGACCTTGAGGGGATGCGGGCTGCCCTGAGCAGCATCTACTCCTCTCGCGGATTGCAGCCGCAGGATGAGGCCGCAATGGTGGGCTACCTCTACCTGTTCATCTCCGCCCTGATGCGGGAGACCAGCGAGAGCCGCCCCCACAGCACCTCTTCCTCCAGCCAGTACGTCTTGAACGCCATCAAGTACATCCAGTTCAACTACTCCCACGACATCTCCATCGACGACGTCGCCAAGAGCGTCGGCGTCTCCCGCAGCCACCTCTACCGGGTGTTCATGCTCAACGTGGGCAAAAGCCCCATTGATTACCTGACCGAATATCGGGTCAACGAGGCCTGCAAGCTGCTGCGGGGCGGCACCCTGTCCATCGCCGAGGTGGCGGCGTCCGTGGGCTTCCTCGACCAGTTCTATTTTTCGCGGGTGTTCAAGCGCGCCAAGGGTGTGCCGCCCAGCAAGTATATGACTTCGCAGGCTGACGCAGACGTCCAGCCCGCCCCTGACGAGACATAAGGAGAAATTCATCCATGCCCTTACAAAAAAATCAGCTTCTCACCCTGCGCATCGAGCGCCTTTCCAACGACGGCAGCGGCGTGGCCCACTCGTCGGAGGGCGAGGCCGTCTTTGTCCCGGGCACTGCCCCCGGCGACGAGGCGCAGGTGCGCATCGTCAAGGACTGCGGCCGGTACGCCTTCGGCATTCTGGACAAGCTGCTCACCCCCTCGCCGGACCGCATCCCGGTGGACTGCGCGGTAGCCGGCCCCTGCGGCGGCTGCAGCCTGCGGCATCTGGATTATGCTGCCGAACTGCGTGCCAAGCAGGAGAGCGTCGCCGACGCCTTCCGCCGCATCGGCGGGCTGGATGTGCCTGTGCTGGACGCCCTCCCCTCCCCTGAGGTAGACCGCTACCGCAACAAAGTCCAGTTCCCGGTGGGCCGCGATAAGGACGGCGCACCCTGCATCGGTTTTTACGCCGGGCGCACCCACCGCATCGTCCCCTGCCCCGACTGCAAGCTGCAGCCCGGCGTCCTGAACGACATCGGCAACACTCTCTGCGCCTTCTTCGCTGCCCACGGCATCCAGCCCTATGACGAAGAGCGAGGCAAGGGCCTCGTGCGGCACATCTTCCTGCGCCGGAGCGCACACAGCGGCCAGATCATGGTCTGCCTCGTCTGCACCCGCCCGAAGCTCCCCCACAGCGATGAGTTGGTAGCTCTGCTCCGGGAAAAGTTCCGCGATATTGCCACCATCCTCATCAATGTCAACGCCAAAAAGACCAACGTCATCCTCGGCGAGGAGAGCGTGACCCTCTATGGCCCGGGCTGCATCGAGGACACCCTCTGCGGCGTGCCCGTCCGCCTCGGCCCCCTCTCCTTCTATCAGGTCAACACGCTGGCTGCCGAGCGCCTCTACGGCGTCGCTGCCGAATACGCTCAGCTTGAGCCGGACGATGTCCTGCTCGACCTCTACTGCGGCATGGGCACCATCGGCCTCTCGATGGCCGGCCACTGCCGTGAGCTGATCGGCGTGGAGATCATTCCCGAGGCCATCGACAGTGCCAAGGCCAATGCCGCCCGGATGGGCGATGCCGTCGCCGCCAAGAGCCGCTTCTTCTGTGCCGATGCCGGCGAGGCCGCTGCCCGCCTCGCCGCCGAGGGCCTGCGGCCTGACGTCATTATGCTCGACCCGCCCCGCAAGGGCTGCGATGAGACGACCCTTTCCGCCGTCGTCCAGATGTCCCCCCGCCGGGTGGTCTACGTCAGCTGCAACCCCTCCACCGCCGCCCGCGACGCCGCGTGGCTCGGGCAGCATGGGTATCGCGCCGAGAAGGTGCAGCCCGTGGATCTGTTTCCGCGAACGAAGCATGTCGAAGCGGTTCTCCTTTTGACCAAACTCAATGTCGAGCGACACATCGAAGTGGACGTCAGCATGGACGAGTTGGATGTGACTGCTACGGAAAGCAAGGCGACTTACAACGAGATTCGGGATTATGTGTGGGAACACCATCAGTTGAAGATATCCAATCTCTATATCGCACAGGTGAAGCAGAAGTACGGCATCATCGAGCGAGAGAATTACCATAAAGCGAAAAATGAAAATGCGAAGCAGCCCCAGTGTCCGAAGGAAAAAGCGGATGCGATTGTGGAAGCACTGAAGCATTTTCAGATGATTTGATACGCAATCACCCCAGAGAGAATAGCCTCTTGTGCGTTCTCTCTGGGGTGATTTTTGCGTTATGCTACTTCCGGGTAGCGCATATATACATACTCGTAGATTTTCTTCTGGTAGGTCTGGATATCGCTTACATCATAGCTATTGGGAAGTTCTTGCCAAAGGGTATTGCGAATCAGGTTATCCACAATCGCCTTAGTTTCCTGCTTGTCCGTCCAATGGTCGAGTTTGGCAATCTGCTGTTTGATTTTTGTCAACAAGTCCACAGACACCTTCTTGATCGTTTCAATTTCCTGCTTCGTGAGCTTCTCCGAAAACAGCAAATCGTACACTGAAAGTTCCTCATCGCTGGAAAAGCCCTCACGCACATAGCGCTGCTGCTCCGTGTCCAGTGAACTTGCAAGCTCCATCAGATCCATGAAGGTTTTCTCAATGGTTGCCCGGTTCTGCTCTGCATTATAGGCATCTATGATCTCCTGATAGCGGTCATAATAATCAATGCGCTGCGGGTTTGCAAACAGCATTTTCGCCAGCTGCTGGTTTACCAGTTCATCCAGATCGCGCAGCAAAAGGTTCTTCCGCCGGGTGTGGGCAAACTCCCGGCTCAGCAGCTCAAAATCAATTTTGCTGATGTCAAACTGCCGGGAAGGTACAGCCTCCTGATCCGGCTTTTCCACATGGATGTACTCGTTGACGATGCCGTTGATCTGCACCATCAGGTCGGTATTGTCCGCGTGTTTCCGCTTCTGCTGCAAGCCCTCGTAGATGGCGAGAATTGCGTTTTTCCGGGCGCGCACGGCATCGTCCACATCGTCACGGTCTGCGTAGCGGAACAGCCGCGCCAGTTCAGACGCATAGGTCTGGAAGGTTTTCTTGGTTTCCAACGTCTCGCACATCGCGTTGACTGCATCCTGTACAAGGTTCATCTTCTCAAAGTCCTGTGCATCCACCAGTTCCTGCAGCCGGAACCCGTGTTCTGCCAGAAAGCCGTCCGTTTTTCCGATGACCGTGCAAATGCGCTGAATCAGCTCCGTTTTGTCCACCGTTGGGTCAATGCCCGCCGGGCTGTTCTTGCTGACCGTATAATCTGCCAGAGCCTTGCGCAGCGCCTTTACGATACCAATATAGTCCACGATCAGGCCGTTGCTCTTGCCCTCCGAAACACGGTTTGCACGAGCAATAGTCTGCATCAGGGTATGGGCTTTCAACGGCTTGTCCAGATACAGACAGGACAGACACTTTACATCAAAGCCCGTCAGCCACATGGCACAGACGAACACCACCCGGAACGGATTCTTGCTGTCCTTGAATTCTTTATCCAGCTCCCGCTTTTCCATTTTGGCACGGTGCGGCAGAATATCCAGCCCCCACTTTTTGAAGGTCTGCACCTCGTTCTGCTCCTGACTGATCACCACTGCCATTTCGGTTTCTTTCATCCATGCCAGTTTGCGGGCAAGCTCCTGTGCTTCCTGCTGGGTCGCTGTGCCCTGCCGGGCTTCCAGTTCCCTGATCTTTGCCCGCCAGCATTCCTGCACATAGTTGTACATCCGCACACAGGTGACCTTATTCAGGCAGACAAACATCGCCTTGCCGCTGGTCCAAAGGTCAGAGTAATGCTCCACAAAATCCTTTGCAATGGAACGCAACCGTTCATCTGCGGTGAGAATATGGATCTCCTTGGCAAATTCTCGTTCCAGCTTTTCCTCCTGCGAAGGATCAAGGTCGGCTGCTTCAATGGCATCCAGAATCCGCCCGGTGATCTCCGGCTTGTCCAACTGGGCGATCTTATCCGCACGGTTCTCATAGTACAGCGGCACCGTTGCGCCGTCCTCCACCGCCCGCTTGAAATCATACACCGACAGATACCCGCCAAAGGTGCGCTCGGTGATATGGTCACCTGCCAGAAGCGGCGTACCGGTAAAGCCGATGCGGGACGCCGTGGGCAGCAGGTGCATCATGTTGTCTGCAAAAATGCCGTACTGGCTGCGGTGGGCTTCATCCGACAAAATCAGAATGTCGTGATCCGGGTAGATGGGCGGCTCCTTGGGCAGATTGAACTTCTGGATCAGGGTAAACACAAAGCTGGGGTTGCCCTGCAGCTTTTTTACAAGGTCTGTACCGCTGGATGCAATGAACTGCGAAGCCTTTGTCTTGCCCAGCAGACCGCAGTTTTCAAAGGTATCGCTGATCTGCCGGTTCAGCTCGTCACGGTCGGTCAGTACCACAATGGTGGGCGAGCCTGCAAACTTGCGCCGGATCTTCTGCGCCAGAAAGACCATGGAGTAGCTTTTGCCTGACCCCTGCGTATGCCAGAACACACCCAGCCTGCCGTCTTTCAGCTTGCGGTTCTCGTAAGCACTGACAGCCTCGTTGACGCCGAGATACTGGTGGTTGCGGGCCAGAATCTTGGTGGTGCGCCCACCGGAATGGTCGTAAAGGATGAAGTTTTCCAGCAGATCGAGGAAGGTCTTTTTCTCGCAGATGCCCCGCAGCATGGTTTTCAGTTCCACGCTGCCTGCATCGCTTTCCTTCAGACGCTTCCACTCGTGGAAAAACTCGTACTTGCTGCCAAGCGTACCCACCTTGGCTTCCAATCCATTGGACAGCATGAGAAAGGCATTATAGTAGAACAACTGCGGAATGGTATCGAGGTAATCCCGATAGTTGTCTATGTAGGCGTTCTGCACATCCACGGTGGGCTTTTTCAGCTCGATGAACAGCAGCGGAATGCCATTGACAAAGCCCACAATGTCTGTCCGGCGGCGGTACAGCTGCGAGTGGATCTTCATTTCTTTTACGGCAAGGAAGTGGTTGTTTTCCGGGTTTTTGAAGTCGATCACCGCCGCGCTTCGGATTTCGGTGCGGCCATCCGGCCGCTTGACCGTCACCGGGATGCCATCCCGCAGCAGAAAATACTTTTCCTCGTTGATCTGCATCAGGGATGCGGTGGAAACGTGCGCCGTAAATTTCTTCTGCACCTCGTCCAGCTGGTTCGGGGTGAGCCACGGGTTCAGCCGCAAAAGCGCCTGCCGAAAATACCGGGTCAGCAACACTTCCCCATAGCTGGTGCGGCCCAACGTCCCGTCCGGCCCCAGCTTTTCGGAGTTGTAAGCCAGCACGACCTCCCAGCCCAGAACATTTTGCAGCAGATTGCCTGCGCTGTCCTGAACAAGAACATTTTCGGAGTATTCGCGGCTCATAGGATCACCTCATTTTATCCCACAATGTCAATAAACTTCTGACCGAACTCTGTTATTGTATAGGATGTCTCATCATCTTTAATCGTATTATTATCTTTATCTGGAAACAATGGTGTATTTTGCTCATACATCAAGCCCAGCGCGGTCAACCGTAACAAATCTCTACACTGTGATTGCTTACGCACATGATGGTTTATCTTTAACAGCTCTTTGTCCCCCGGAACAAGTTGCTTTACCATTGATGCGTACTCGGCGAACTCTGCCCATGTAATTGTCTCTTCTAGGTAAGCAATATACAATTTTGCCAGCATTTGTGATTTTTCATATTCGAGATAGTTGTCCAGCACAACCAGAATATATTCAATTTCCTGTTTACTCTTCCGTGTATCACTATTCAGTTTTTCAAGCAGTTGCTTTCTTTTGCTTTCGTCTGTGCAGCCTCTATTCAGTTCTGCCACAAACAATGCAAGTTGTTTGATTTCATGTCTCTCTCGAATCGTGTGACCAATCCTATAAAGTCCAACTACAGTTGAAAGAATTGGAATATCCTTTAGTATTCCATCATCCATTACTGCATCAAGTCCGACTTCTGCTAAATCTCCCACAGTATCGCAAATATCACTTGAGAGCGAATTTTCAAGCGAGACCACTAATTCTTCTGTATTTTCTCCCATAAAATCACGCCCTTGTTTTTTTCTCCAAGATACCTTTTATTTTCCAAAGCTCGCCTTTAGTTCGGCCACTTTCTTTGTTCTTTCCACATTGTCCAATTCCAAAAATGCCAGCAGACACATCTGGTATGTTTCATCATACCAACCTTCCAATTCACCCTGTGTCATTTTTGCAACTATCTCTTTATAATTTTTATCTCCCTCCATACAATTATTATGACGAATATTTAAATTATTCAACAAAGCAAAAACATCATCTTCTAATTTACTGTTTATACCTTTAAGTTGCTTTCTCTGTGGTTCTAATTTATCTGCTAAAATCCGAAGAATATCTCTTTTTCGTGCAATATCTCCCTTCAAGCTATAATGATTATATTCCAAAGCCCTATATGATACGTCATCTTCTACAATTTCAGAAACCGCCATCGCCGCCGGGTCTTTAGGAACAAATATTTCTATATTCCCCTGATTTACCTTCGTATAGCCTATTTTTTCAACAACTAGAAGAACCTGTTTCACATATTCTTGACTCGGCACTCCAATATGATTTAAACTTGGAGTTTCAGGGCATAGCCACCATGCCAAATTATAAGAGTATTCACAGAACAAAAGCAAATAATTCAAATTGAATTTTCTTGGATGACGTTCAAAATAGAGGTTTTTAGATTCCTCAAAATCATCCAGTGACAAGCATGTTCCCCGGAACGGGATCTGCATAAAATTTCCAGCACAAAATTCTCTGAGTGTAAAGTAATATCTTGCTTGAGCGTCTGGATATTTTTCAGTATAAAACAAATGATATAATCTCTCATATTCTCTTTTTAAATCAACCTTTTCCTCTTTTAAAATCTGCTCAAGGTTTTTCCGTTTCATATTCACACCTCCACTTCTCCGCTCATCAACTTCGGTAAAATTAAATCTCTTGACTCTCTTAGGTTATGGTTTTGATTTTCCAGTGCTTCTTTCTTTCTGTAAATTGAATCAGCTACACTGTGAAATTGCTCCAACACCTTATCATCCGGCTTCAAAATATCGGCCACCTCAAAGTGTACAGGCTTAACCGCTGGATAAGCCGCACCATTTGTTGCGTTCACCAAATACCCAACAAATTCTTCTTGGGTGACCGCACAATAAAGATAGCTATACGGAACTTTTTTCGCCGACAGTACCGCAAAGCCAGTTGAAAATACATCGGTTTCTTTAGGATTTGTAACAAGCGCATATGCTTTCAGGTTCGGCCGAACCATCCCCCATATAATATCCCCATCTTTTGCACAACGTTTTGCTCTTCCCGGTGCTTCATTCAAATTATACCGAGTTCTTGTCTCTATATGGCCACATCTAACCGAGCCCAAATCCACATAATCAATAAAATCCTCTTTATAATTTTTCGGCAAAGCACTACTATTTATGTCCGCAACGTCTCTCACTTTGCACCACTGCCACCCCTCCGGCACGCCATCCACAATTTTCGTGTTTTCATGCCCCGGAAAGCGCAAATTCACAAACCACTCTTTATAAAGTCGCTGGGCTGCTTCTTCCAGTAGTTTGATTTGTTTCTGGTTGTTTTCAATCAGATTATCGTAAGCAGAGAGAATATCTGCGATACGATGTTGAGTTTTAATATCAGGTACATTCAAATATATCTGGCTAAAGTTTTTAATTGGCAATTGTGGTTGCGCACTACCTGTACAATACTGCTTAAAATATGGCCGATAGTACTCACTTTTTAATATCTGGTACAAAAATCGAGCATCTACAATTTCCCCATTGGCACGTAGAATAACCATTCCCGAATTTATTCTAACATTTTCATAAGGCACATTAGAATTATAATACCCTGCGTTTCCTACAGTTCCGCGTGTAGTATATACAATATCTCCCCTTTTCAGCTTACCCTTTCTTAGTGCCTCATCTTTTTCTTTCATAATGAATTGATTTTCTTCAAAGATGAGCCCCTCTTTTGTTACGTTTCCAGTATTCAAGAACAAGCAATATCCTTGAGGATAAAATTCGTCCTGTTTAGGATAGTTTTTTCCACGATCTCCATCTATAATTTCTGCAAGTTGTCCTATCGTATATCTCATACCCCCATCTCCTCCAGATTCTTCGAGATGGTTTCCATCAGACGGTTGGACTCTGCCTGCAATTCCAGCAGTTCCTTGTGGATCTCCTTCATCCGCTGGGCAAAATCCACGCCGTCATCCTCCACAGGTGCAACGCCCACATAGGCACCGGGCGTCAGGGATGCGCCTTTCTCGTTGAGGATGGTGTCGCGGCTAGCCACCTTGCACAGACCGGGGATATCCTGATAAACGCCCTCGCCAAACTTTTCGGTGAGCCAGACGGCCTCCTTGGCAACGGTCAGCTTCTCGTTGAGGGCTTCCAGCTCCTTGTCGAACTTTTCCTGCGTGGTCTTGCGCTCTTTGCGGGGTGCTGCCTCCACAGCGGCTTTTACTTCTTCCCGCTTGGCCTGCACGTTTTGTTCCATTGCAGCCTGAATCTCTGCAAAGGGGCGGTCGTCCGCCAGCTCTGCGTGATACTCCGCCAAAAGCCCCTTGTACTTGTCCACCTCGCCACGATAGAGCCAGACAATGGCGTCGAGGTTCTTCAACTGCCAGTCGCTCCACTCGTTCTGGGTGCGGTCCACCACGGTATAATAGTTGCGGGCGTCGATGAACAGTACGGTGTCCAGCAGATGTTCCGGCTTGCCCTTATCCAGAAACCACAGCGAACAGGGCAGGCTCTTGGTGTAGAAGAAGTTATTGCCCACGCTCATCATCACGTCCACATGGCCGGTCTGGATAAGTTTTTCACGGATGTCCTTGTCTTTGCCCTGACTGTCGGTAGCCGAGGACGCCATCACAAAACCCGCACGGCCATGCTCGTTCAGGTAGGAGTAGAAATAGGACACCCACAGATAATTTGCGTTGCCGATTTCCTTGGCCTTGTTCACGCCGGGCAGGCCAAAGGGCAACCGCCCGGCACTCTGCGCCGACTCCGACTTGACCTTATCCACGTTAAACGGCGGATTTGCCATCACATAGTCGCAGCAGCCGTTCAGGTTGTGGGCATCGTGATAGAAGGTATTGGCTTCATCGCCGGACTTGATCACGCCGGTCAGGCCATGCACAGCCATATTCATCAGGCAGAGCTTGGCATTGTACTCCACCTTTTCCTGTCCGTAGAAGGTCATAGTGTTGTTGGCGATCATGCCCGCATGGTTTACAAAGTCGCCGGTCTGCACAAACATACCGCCGCTGCCGCAAGCCGGGTCCAACAGAACGCCGTGGGCAGGCTCCAGCACATTGACGATCATCTTCACCAGCGATTTCGGCGTAAAGAACACGCCGTCATCCTGTGCCACATTCTTGGCAAACTTATTCAAAAAGTACTCGTAGATACGGCCGATCACATCGCCGCCCACATCGTCCAACGCATCATTGTTGAAGATGCGCAGCAGTTCCCCCAGCAGTTCATCCGAGAAGATGGTGTAGTCCTTCGGCAGAACGCCCTGCAGCTGCTCGCTCTGCTGCTCCACCAGTTCCATGGCGTTGTTCACCACTTCGCCCAGACTGTTCAGAGGATTGCCCTCGATGCCGGTCAGCCCCTGCTCCGGGATGTTGGCGGGCAAATTGACTAAGTAATTGTACTGCGCCTCCTTGGGCAGAAACAGTGCACTCTTCTCGGCAAAGTCGCTCTGTTCCACCGGCAGCACCCGGCCACCGCGCATGGGACGGTCTTTCAGGATCTCCTGCTCTACCAGTTTGAAGCGGCTGTACGCATACCGCAGAAAAATCAGTCCCAGTACCGGCATACAGTATTGGTTCGAGGTGAGTTTAGAGCCTGCACGCAGCAGATCTGCCGACTCCCACAGGTCAGCTTCCAGTTTTTTGACGTTCACATTATTTGCCACGAGGGGGTTCCTCCTGTTGTTTGGATTTTCATTTTCTATTGTATCACATTTTTCTGCAATGTTCATCTTTAATCATCGCTATTTTCTTTTTTGACTGGAAAAAGTTGTTTACCAATGGCTGACAATGTGTTAGATCCATAAACTTTCTCATTTGGAGACGCTAATCCTGCATCCATCGGACGCAGTTCAAGGGTTTGGGATTTCCCAACAAGTATTTTTGCAACGCAAAAGAAGCGGATATATACGTCTGCCTTGCTTGCGGGTACTATGAAGCCTCTCAACGTGCTTGTCAAATTTGAAAATCATTTTGCAAATCAGACCGTCCGTTTTCAAGTTCAACTTGAAGCGGACGGTTATTTTTCTACACAAAAATTTTCGAGTTTGCAACCGCAGTAAGTAGGGCGAGTTGGTACCAACTCACGATTTTTGAATCTGATTTTACAAATCCGACTTCAAAAACGATTGTTGGGCTTCGCCAAAACCCGATATTCAGCACATAAACTGTGCCGACTGCGTATCTTAACAGACGCTGAATAAGCAAATTTCTTGTAGAAAAAATCGTTTCCGAAAAATCGTCGTTGATTCATTCAATATCGCACAAAACCGGAACTATTACTTCCGGTTTTGAAGGTAAAAAGCGGAAGTAATGCTTCCTAAAAATTTCTGCTTCATTGTGATATGCTTTCTACAAGCCTTCATCGAACCTTGAAAATCGAATGACCGTCTGCATGGGATACCCGGCCATGACCCTGACAAGGAGAGCCGGAAAACGCCGCTGAAAGGGGGGCAGGAAAGCCATGCAGAGAGAACGGCACCCCAAATTTGAGATCACGTTGATACGCAAAACCGGAACCAGTAGTTCCGATTTCACTTTTGAATTCACTTCAAAATCCTCAAAAACCGGAACTACCAGTTCCTAAAAATAAAATTGGCGACGTGATACACTAAGACCATAGAAACGCATTCTTCATTGCTTTCACACCAGTTCAGGCATTGAATGTCCGATTTTTTTGTAGGATTTCAAATCAACTTTCGTAAAAACCGGACGTAATGTGTCCTAAAAATTTTTCTGTTGATGTGTTAATCTATTTTCAAATCCATCGTTGATCCTTGAAAACCGCATGACCGTCTGCATGGGATACCCGGCGATGACCCCCAAGTGGGAGAGCCGGAAGCCGCCGCCGGAAGGGGGCAGGAAATCCATGCGGGGATAACGGCTGAACTACCAATAAATTTTTGAAAGGAGATTTTGCCTATGAAGAAAAACAAGTTTGAATTTATCATTGATTCCGAATTTCAATCTCAGATTCCTGCATTGACCGATGAAGAATTTCAGTAACTGGAAGAAAACATCCTTTCAGAGGGCGAAGTCCTGTCTCCCCTGATCGTCTGGGGCAACATTCTTGTTGATGGCCACAATCGCTATAAGATTCTCCAGCAGCACCCAGAAATCCTTTATACCACCCGCTCGATCTCCTGCACCTGCGAAACCCGTGAAGATGTTCTTGCATGGATCTGCAAACATCAGCTGGGTCGCCGGAATTTGACACCCGAACAGAAAAAGTTTCTGATTGGAAAGCAGTATCATTCTGAAAAATCTACTCGTGGGGGAAATCATGGCAATCAGTACACACAGGTGGCAAACTGTCAAATTGACAATTTGCCATCGGTAGAAAACACGACCGAACGAATCGCCAAAGAAAACAATGTAAGCCCTTCTTTCGTAATTCGTGCCGAGCAGTTCATGAAAACCGTTGAGCTGATGGAAAAATACTGCCCCGGCATTCAGGAAGAAATCTTATCCGGCAAACTTAAGCTATCCCAGCGAGAGGCTACCATTATCCGTGGAACTCCCACGGAAGCATTGCCCACCGTGGTATCAACGTGGCGAGAGGAAAAGCTGAACGGTAAACCAGACGATAGTGCAGACACCTATGAAAATTCAGAATTGCTTTCCAAGGTCGCCGAAAACAATTTTTCTACTGCTGCCACATCGAAGATCCAAACGGCCGATCCACTCTCGGAGAATCGACCTTTTATTTCATCGGGAAAGCGCAGCACCGAACTCCAGACCATTCGTGAGCTAGGAGAAAAGATGGCAACGGTTGATCATGTCGCCGATGCCGAAGGAATGTTCAGTGAAATCAACGGTGCATCAGATAGTTTTATGTTTCGCATCGATCAATGTTTTGCTCGTTATCCTGACTTTCTGGCAAATGTAGAGCTTGAAGCAAAAGTCATCGCTACTTTGCAAAAAGCAGAAGACTATATTTTGCATCTGAAAGAACAGCATCATCAGCATCTTCTGGAGGCTACCAACCGCCAGTAAAATGCTCTCAAAAAATTTGTTTGATGAAAAAGCACTGGAGGTGAATTCTATTTCCGACTACCTGACTGTCACTACGCCCTTGCCACAATATCTACCCTATCCCCGCTTTCTGCTGGATACCAACCTGAGCCACACAGCAAAACTACTCTACACCCTGCTGCTGGGCCGAGCAACGCTTTCTCAAAAGAACAACTGGATCGATGCACAGGATCACATTTATGTAGTCTATCCGCTTTCTCATCTGTCAAAAGACTTGAGATGCAGCATTTCCAGTGTAACGCGCTCTTTCTCCGAACTGGAAAACGCACAGCTCGTGGAACGTATCCGCAGTGGATTTTCCAAGCCCAGCCGTATTCTGCTCAAGGTTCCGCATACTACGCAGAATTGCGCAGTCACAGTATGCAAAAATGCCGAGCATGACTGTGCAGAAACGAGCAGTATGATTGCGCAAAAATGCACACCTAACCAACGTAATAAGAACAACCTGAAAGATAACCACCTGATAAAAACAACCGATGCTCATTTGACCTTTGGCGAATATCTGAATGTCTTTCTGACGGAAAAAGAGTACAAGCAGCTCAAAACCGATTTCTTCGGGCTGGACAGCCTGATCGACCAGCTTTCAGCTTATATCCAGTCTACCGGTAAAAAGTACGCCGACCATGCCGCCACCCTGCGCATCTGGGCAAAACGGCAGAAGTCAGAACAGAAGCAAGCACCGGGCGTCCCGGACTACACATTCACGGAAGGAGAAAGCCTATAAAGACGATTGAGAAAATTTTAGAACATCTCTCATCCAGTATTCCCGAAAACACCGATGATTATTATGGCAAGGACGGTCTGCTTTATTGCGGAAAGTGTCATACCCCAAAAGAAGCATTCTTTGCAAAGGGCATCGCTTTGATGGGCAAGAACAAGCATCCCGTCGAATGCATCTGCCAGCGCACGGAAAGAGAAAAACAAGAAACCCTTATCAGCCAGCAAAAGCACCTTGACCGTGTGCGGCGGCTGAAAGCTGAGGGATTTTCCGACCCGGCAATGCTGGACTGGACCTTTGAAAACGACAATGGCTGCAGCCCACAGATGCACCATGCACATCGCTATGTGGAGCAGTGGCAGACCATGCGTACAGAGAACCTAGGACTTCTTCTCTGGGGCGGTGTAGGCACCGGCAAAAGTTTCCTTGCCGGGTGCATTGCAAACGCTCTGATGGAGCAGGAAGTGCCTGTGCGTATGACAAACTTCGCCCGAATCCTGAACGAGTTGAACCGCAGCTTTTCCGGGCGAAATGAGGTCGTGGACAAGCTCTGCCGCTATCCCCTGCTCATCATTGACGATTTCGGCATGGAACGTGGCACCGAATACGCACTGGAACAGATCTACAACATCGTGGACAGCCGATGCCGCAGCCGGAAGCCGCTGATCGTCACCACCAACCTGACGCTGGGCGAGATACGATACCCACAGGATACCCCTCATGCCCACATCTATGACCGCCTGCTGGAAATATGCGTCCCAATCTCCTGTATCGGTGTAAGTTTCCGCAAGGAAACTGCGCAGGAAAAGCTGGAACGACTGAAACTTTTGATCGGATGAATCAAGGGATGTTTCTAAAATTCGCAGGACAGTCAAAGTTCTGCTACAAGGAAATGGAGCTGCCTATTGAATAATTGCCACCGTACAGAAACCGGCCCTTCCTCTTCGGACTGCTCTACGCCCACACTCGATGAATGGAGCGCATTCGCAACCTTTCTAGCTGATGTGATTGAGAAGTACGCATCTGTCTTGGAGATAGACAAAGCAGAGTCCTTATCAAACAACGAAAATCAACAAGATGCTGTTGATACCACAATTGCAGCATGATATAATATTCTTGTAATACTTGTCCCAACCAAGTGGCAAGGTCTCCCCTTCCACTGTATTACATACACGGAACGAGGTGCTTAAAATGAATCGTCCAGCTGACTCTCCTAAAAATTCCATCCTCATTTACACCACGGAAGATGGCCTGACCAAAATTGATACTACCTTTGACGGTGACACCGTCTGGCTTTCCATTGACCAAATGGCTGAGTTGTTCCAACGTGACAAATCCACAATTTCCCGTCACATCAAAAACATTTTTGCAGAGGGTGAGCTTGAACGAGATTCAGTTGTTGCAAAATTTGCAACAACTGCCGCAGACGGAAAGACCTATCAGGTCGAATTCTACAATCTTGACGTCATTATTTCTGTTGGTTATCGTGTCAAATCCAAACGAGGCACACAGTTCCGTATCTGGGCAACTGGCATCCTGAAGGAATATATGCGCAAGGGATTTGCGCTGGATGACGAGCGCCTGAAAAGTCTGGGCGGCGGTGGATATTTCAAAGAGCTGTTAGAACGCATCCGTGACATCCGTGCTTCTGAAAAAGTGTTTTATCGTCAGGTTCTGGAAATCTATGCAACCAGCATTGACTACGACCCAAAAGCAGAAATCTCCGTCCAGTTCTTCAAAAAAGTCCAGAATAAAATTCATTATGCCATCCACGGTCAGACTGCCGCCGAGGTCATTTACAATCGTGCAGATGCCGAAAAGGAATTTATGGGTCTGACCACTTTTGCAGGAAACCAGCCCACTTTACGAGAAGCTACTATTGCCAAAACTATCTGAACGAGAAAGAGCTTCGTGCTATGGGGCAGTTGGTTTCCGGTTATCTGGATTTTGCTGAGCGTCAGGCAGAACGTGAACAGCCCATGACAATGCAGGATTGGGCAAACCACCTTGATCGTATTCTGACTATGAGCGGCGAGCAGCTGCTTGTTGGCAATGGCAGTGTGACCCACAAGCAGGCAGTGGACAAAGCTACTACCGAATATCGGAAATACAAGGCTAAAACCCTCAGCGATGTGGAGCAGGATTATCTGGATTCCATTGAGTTTTTGGAGCAGAAAACAGACAAGAAATAACTGTTTTGTGAGGTTTTTATGTCACAGGAAAAGACAAAGGTTTACATTTACACCCGTGTTTCCACGACCATGCAGATCGATGGCTATTCGCTGGATGCACAGAAAGCTCGCATGAAAGCCTATGCAGACTTCAACGACTACCAGATCGTTAGTGAATATGAGGATGCAGGCAAATCGGGCAAATCCATTGAAGGCCGTGCATCTTTCTGCCGGATGATGGAGGACATCAAATCCGGCAAGGATGGCGTTGCCTATGTGCTGGTGTTCAAGCTTTCCCGTTTTGGCCGCAATGCTGCCGATGTACTGTCTACCTTGCAGGTAATGCAGGATTTTGGTGTGAACCTGATTTGCGTGGAGGACGGCATTGATTCTTCTAAAGACGCTGGCAAGCTGATGATTTCCGTTTTGTCTGCTGTCGCTGAAATCGAGCGTGAGAACATCCGTGTCCAAACCATGGAAGGCCGCATCCAGAAGGCACGGGAAGGTCGCTGGAACGGCGGTTTTGCGCCTTATGGCTATCGTTTGGTTGACGGTGTGCTGCAAATCAATGAGGATGAAGCCCCTGCCATTCGCACGATTTTTGAGCAATATGTAAACACGGACACAGGTGCAAATGGTCTTTCCAAATATCTGGAGACCCACGGCTTTCAGAAACTTGCTCGTCAAAATGGCACCTCTCCCCTTTTCAGCGCAACATTGATTCGTGCCATCCTGAAGAACCCCGTCTACTGCGGAAAAATCGCCTTTGGTCGCCGCAAACTCGAAAAGATTCACGGCACCCGGAACGAATATCATCAGGTTCCACAGGAGAATTATTTGCTGGTGGACGGCCTGCACGAAGGCATCGTATCAGAAGAATTGTGGAACGCTACACAGGTCAAGCTGTTGGCGCAATCCAAACGATACGAACCAGTCAACCGCAGCAAGACGGAACAGGCGCATTTATTATCCGCCCTTGTCAAGTGCCCTATTTGCGGTGCTGGAATGTACAGCAACAAATGCACCAAACGAAAGAAAGATGGCACACCCTATAAATCTTTCTCTTATTACAGTTGCAAGCACCGCAAGATGCAACATGGGCAAAAATGCGATTTCAACAAGCAAATTCAGGAAGAAGTTCTGGACAACGCCGTGGTGGAGGTTATCATCAAACTGGTCAGCAATCCAAAGTTTGCCGCCATGATGCAGGAGAAGATCAACAGCAAAGTAGACACCACCGCCATTGAACAGGAAATTGCTGCCGCTGAAAAGCAGTTGCGGCAGTATTATTCCATCAAGTCCAAAATTATGGAGGAGATCGACACACTTGACCCGGATGACCGCCATTACATCATCCGCAAATCTGACCTTGACGAGCGGCTTTACAGGATGTACGATAAAATCGAGGAAGCAGAAAACAATCTGATGGATGCCCGGGCAAAGAAGCAGGCTATCGAAGCGGATAAAATCACAGGCGATAACATTTACAAAGTTCTCATCTGCTTTGAAAAGCTCTACAATGTGATGAATCCCCTTGAACGCAAAAAGCTGATGGAACATCTGATCTCTGAAATTCAGATCTACCCGGAGCGTCAGCCCAACGGTCAGTGGCTCAAATCCATCAAATTCAGACTGCCCATCGTTGAAAAAGATATCGATCTGTGTTTGGACAACGAAAGTCATACCGAGCGCGTACTCTTGATGTCAAAAGTCCAGTAATATCGTTCGGACATCATTTTACAGTCTGAACCGTTCTCGTCCAGTGTAGGATTTGGACGCCAGCGAAATACAGACACAAAAATACCCCTCCCGGCCATCATGGTCAGGAGGGTTTTGATTTGTCCTGTTCTTACTTAAAAAGTCGGGTAGTGAAAACCCACCTCAGAGCTTTAGAAACAGCATTCCAAGCACCACGCCGCCCACCATAAGCGCAGCAGCGGCCAAGTCATACCAGTGCACCCGGGGCACTGTATAATAGGTGCGCGGTGCCTCCCCGCAGAAGCCCTTGGACTCCATGGCCATGGCGATGGACTCCGACCATCGGACGCTGTTGACCAGCATCGTGAAGACCGGCTTCATGGAGAGCGGCCCCATTTTCAGACCACGCACCGCAAAAGCTGTGCGCACCTGCGCATACTCCCGTGCCATTCCCGGCATCAGGTGGAACGCCGCCAAGATGCCATAGGCAAACTTAGGCGGGAGGTGGCACTGGTGGAGCAGGCTCGCAATAAAGAAATCGCCCTCGGTGGAAAGCGCGAACAGGATGCCCAGCCCCGCATAGGCCAGCAGACGGGTCGCCAGCTGCAATGCCGTATACAGGTTCTGGGACATTGCCGCACGCACGCTGTAAGGCATGGCCGACAGACTGCTCATATCTACGATCTGCGTGCTGCCGCCCCGGGCATAGTAAAGGCCCATTACAAACAAGCCAAATGCCGCGACGCAGGCAGGAAGCAGGATGACACCGATCTTTTTCAGGCTTACCCGGGAGCAGAACACCAACAGCAACAGGCAGACGGCCAGTACCAGCAGGTTCAGGCTGACCAGATACTCGAATGAGAGCAGAATGACACAGACCAGCACCGTAAATGCTTTTACGGTAGGATTCCAGCGTTCCAGCATTTACAGCACCTCCCCGGCGGTTTTTTCCACCAGCATGGTGTCTTCCAGCCGGTAGATTTTATCGGCCCAAGCCGCAGCCAGCTCGGTATCGTGGGTGATGAAGATTACCGTCAGTCCCTCCTGCTCCACTTTCTCCCGCAGATGCTCCATGATCGCGTTCACCGAGCGGGAATCCTGACCATAGGTAGGTTCATCCAGTAAGAGCAGCTCCTGTCCGCCTGCCAACACCGAGAGGACAGCCAGCCGCCGCTGCTGGCCCTGACTGAGCATATAGGGCGAATAGCGCCGCTGCCGTTTCAGGCCGTAGCGGTCCAGCAATTCCTCGGCACGCTGGCGGCAGGCTTCGTCAGAGAGGCCCGGCTCCCAGAGTCGCAGCCCCACACAGACCTCGTCCTCCACATTCTGGGTGACGAATTGGTTCGCAGGGTTCTGGAAAACGATGCCAATATGGCGATACAGCTCTTTAAGCTTCATTTTTTCAATGTCCCGCCCCTGAAACAAGATCTGTCCCGTGTAGGGGTGCTGCCTGAGCACCGAGAGAAACGTGGTGGTCTTTCCGGTGCCACTGGGGCCAAGAACAGCGGTCATACAGCCCGCTGGGAAATCCGCATCCGTATTCTGCACCAAAAAGGGAGCATCGTACACCGGTCGGCCCCACTTGCGCCGGGTGGGCAGCCCCTTGCGGATGCTGACTCCCCGGAACTGCAGCAGCGGTTTGCCCTCTGCCGGGCGGGCCACAGTCCGTTCCGACCGGGAACCCGGGTAAAACAGGCCAAGCCGCTCAAAATCCGCGCGGTGCTCCGGCAGATTCTTGCGGTTGATGCTCCGGGCGGCCACTCTGCCGCCCTCTTCCAGCAGGATGATCTCATCCGCAGCCTCCAGCCAGAGGTCTGCCCTATGGTCGATGGCCAGAATGGTCCGGCCGGAGGCTTTCATTCTGAGCAGCATCTCCAGCAGCTGGATCGCCGCCTCGTGGTCCAGATTTGCAAAGCTTTCGTCCAGCAGGATGCAGCGGCTCTCCATGACATAGAGGCAGGAGAGGGCCGCTTTCTGTTTTTCGCCGCCGGACAGGGTCGAAAGGGGCTGATCCAGCAGCGGCACGATGCCAAGCTCTGCGGCGGCCTGTTCGATTCGTTCATCCATCTTCCCGGCAGGGATACAGATGTTTTCCAGACAGAAGCGCATCTCCTCCCGCAGGGTATTCATGCAGAACTGCAAGTCGGGATTCTGGAACAGCACCGTCAGGTAGGCGGCGCGCTTCTGGGGGTCCAGCGTCTTTAGATCCTGCCCGTACAGCCGGATGATGCCGCTTTCCAAAAAGCCGCCGTTCTCAGGGTAGAGTCCTGCGGCCACCGCAGCCAGCGTGCTTTTTCCGCAGCCGCTGCCGCCCATCAGGACCGTAAGCGTCCCAGCCGGAATGGTCAGGCTGGTATGATCCAGAATGTTGCGCCTGCCTTTTTCCTGATAGCGGAACACGACATCTTCCAGCTCCAGCGCGAGATCAGCCGACATTCCTTAGTCCTCCAGATCCATGTCCTGCCCCTGTGCCACAGCATAGCCCTTCAGGACGCCTGCCTTGACGAGGCCATCAGCCAGCATCGGGGTGATGAAGCCATCAAAGACGATGGCGCTGATGATCCGCACCACCAGCATGATGGCCAGCACGGGAACCGCGATCTTGCTGTAGCCGCTGATGAACAGGTTGTAGATCAGGGTGAGGACAGAGCAGATGACTGCGCCTTGGATCATGGTCAACCGGTCAAACTTTTTGTAGCGTTTCAGCGCAATGATAAGCTCAAAGCCAAGGCCCTGCACCAGACCGGACAGGATGATGATGGGTCCGAAATAGTTGCCGTACAGGCATTCCAGCACAGCCGCCAGCAGCTCAGCGATGAGGCCGGTGCCGGGCTTGCGCATGACATAGATGCCGAATGCGCCTGCCATGAAGTAGATGCCGTAGAACGGCTCATAGCCCAGAGAGGCCATGCCGAACGGGGTCAGCATCCCGTACAGGACGCCGCCGATGTAGGTGCAGCCAAGGTAGACCACGCCAAACAACACGGCGCTGATGGCGATCAACAGAACATCTTTCAGTTTCCAATTCTTCGTATTCATTTTAGTTCTCCTCCGTCGGGCTGTTGCAGTTCATGGTAAAGTGCAGGACATAGTGGTGGACTGCCGGGGCATTCTCCATCAGCTCACACACATGGGTCAGGTAGGTGAACACATCCTGCACGTCGCCGTCAATGCGGGTAGCATAGTGAATGGTCTTGGGGTTCAGACCCTCCTCCTGTGCCATATACCACACCTTGGCGATCTCGTCGATATACTGGGCATCGCCCAGCGGATACAGAGCCAGCTTGCAGTGGACCGGGAAGTGGATGTCCTTCACCAGCTCTGCATTGGGGGCTTCGCCCTCACGATTCAGCACCGTATCCCCAGACACGTCCCCCGGGCAGCCCTTGGAGAACTGTCCTTCCAGCGCCATGTGGACGCCGGGGCGGTAAGCGTTCAGGAACAGGGCCTGTACAGCGTCTGCCACATAGGGCAGCTTGCCGCGGTAGACCGTCGAAAGGGCATCCGTCTCGCTCCACACGGCGGAGGTGTCCGTCTTTTCCAGCGCGCCCAGAATGATCTCGATGTATTTATCCGACATCGGGTACAGGGTAAAGCGGCAGCCTGCAATGGGCAGTTCCGTGCCACGGCCTGCCCAAGGCAGGTCCGGACGGTTGCAGCCGGTACAGCAGTTTTCAGTTTTCATAGTCTTTCCTTCTTTTTTGTTTGTGCAAAATAAAAGGGATGCTTTTCGTCCGGAAAGCATCCCCCTTGCCAGCGAGTCCAACGGCCCACTGTATCAAGCAGCAGAAATGCATTTCCTACGCCGGTATTATCCGGATCAGGTGCAGGGAGTCGGGTGTGAACCCTCTCAGCATAAGGCCCCTCCAGCATTCTGATGATTCTCTTTTTATTGCCACTGCATAGCATACCGCAGCCGTGCAGAAATGTCAAATATTTGTTGCACTTTGGTAAAGGGTGGCGGCTTCCACGGTGATCATGGAGACGTTCATGGGCTTCTGGCGATGTCTATCGGTTCACGAAATTCAGCGCCAGTACAAGCACCAGCATATGCACAGGGTAAAAGGCATAGCAGGCATACTGGAATGGTTTGCTGTGGCAGCCCTGCCGCCCGCGATACAGCCAGATGGGCACCAGCGCCAGCAGCGCAAACCCCTGCTGGCAAAGCTCAAACTCCATGCCGAACAGCCGGATGGGGTACATCAACCCGCCCAGAAGCTCCACATTGATCCAGTACAGGGTCAACGCCTGTCCCAGCAGGCACCACCATTTCCGGCCCCGGAAGAGGTAGAAGGCGAACACAGTCAGCACGCCAGCGCCGTAGTAATCCGTCATCCCCAGCGTCCCCAGCAGCGCTCCTGCTGCCACTACTACGGCACACACCGGCAGTGAGACCCAGAGCTTTTGCTTTTTGCGCACCGTTTCCATCAGATGCACACCCAAAAGCCCCAGCAGCAGCGTCCAGATCACGTTCTGGTGCACCGGGTAGAACCATGTCCCGCCATACATCAGGTCAAAGGGCACTTCCGAAAGCAGTGCAAACAGCAGCAGCCGCAGGGCATAACGCTTCAGGTTTCGGGTGTAAAAGTAGCCTTCTACCGCCATAAACGCAAAGATGGGAAACGCCAGCCGCCCGGCACAGGTCAGCCAGTCCTGCGCCGGCAGAAGGGTCGCCCAGAGGTGATCCATCAGCATCAGTGCCATGGCAATGATATGAAGTGCTGCTGCGCTAAGCTCAAAGCGGCTGACAGCAGAGGGTTTGCGGCTGTATGTCTGCATTCTGTTCTCCTCTTTCTCTTGTCGGGGTCCTGTCTCTTATCGTGTTTCCGTGCACAGTTCCTTCCAGCGCTGCGCCGGGATCATCGGCTCGGTGACAAACGCCTCCGGGTCAGGGGCAAGGACGTGCCGTGTCACTCGGAAAAGCTCGTTCGCGTCGCACAAGATACACGCCGCGTCGCCAAATTTTGTGTTTTTCGCTGCGCCACAGTCCAGATACGCCTGCTCCAGCTTGACGAAATCCTCCGAGATGTGGGGCTGCTGCGCATTGTAGTGGCGGCGCATATAAACGGTGTGCTCTGCCCCGGCCTCATCCACCACAGTGAGCTGCAAGGGCTTGTCGGTAAGCCGGTTGGGGACGTTCAGCACCTCCTCCACACTGTGAAGGAAGGTGTTCCGGGCATGGCTGACGCCCAGCAGCAGGATCTTTCCGCCGACCGCCCGTAGACGGTCGTAGCAGCCACCGGGGGTGCAGGGGGTGTTGTTTTCCAGTTCCCCTGCCAGATATTCTGCTGCGCCCCTGCCGCAGGCCGCGATGCTGTGCGTAGGATGAAGAGAACGCACTACCCCGGGCCGCTGCCGGAACAGTTCCGGCAGGATGCCCACGCAGCAGGGACTGCGGCGGACATCGAACACCGGGTGGTCCTGATCGATGAACTGCCATGTGTGGGTGGGCAGCAACAGCAGACCCTCCGCAAAGAACTCCATCAGCGCGTCCAGAACCGTGTCTGCACCGCCCTCGACAGCACCAATGGACTTCATGGAGGAGTGGATAAGAATGGTCTCAGTGCCAGTCAGCCCCATGGCAGCAAGATCCTGCTGGAGGGTCTGTTTTGTGTATGTCATGCGGTTTCTCCTTTTTCACATCGCGGTTTTATCGCAATTTTCAAAAATATAGCAATTCAACTTTTTAATGCAACAGCAACAGCGTTGAATTGCATATCTCACCCGATTCACAGGATGTACTCCATCTGCCGTTCCTTTGTTTTCATGCCCATCTTTTCGTAGAAGTGCTCTGCCGGGGTATTTCCTGCCCAGACGTTCAGGGTCACCTCATAGCAGCCCAGCTCTTTTGCCTGCTGCTTCACATATTCAAACAGACTTTCTCCGATGTGCTGTCCCCGTGCCTGCCGGTCAACGCAAAGGTCATCAATAAACAACGACTTGAAGGGCACCATGTTGGTGGAAAAAGGCTGCTCCTGCATCTGACAGAAGGCATAGCCTCTGCACACATCATCCTCGTCTACGGCAACGTAGATGGGTTTCTCCTCCTGCTTCAGAAGCTCTGCCAGTTCACAGACGGTGTATTTGGTGGTGTCGGGAATAAAAATATCCGGGCGGATCTCTGCATGGATCTGCAATACCTGCCCCAGCAGGGCAAGGAGTCTTGGAATATCTTTTTCCTCTGCTTTCCGAATCTTCATTTCACTTTCCCTCAAAGCTTTTCCAAAGCTGCCCGTTTTCCGCGGTGGTTCTTATGTCGGCATCCATCGGCAGCTTATCCTCAAACATTCTCTTTATCAGACTGGAATTGGAACAGGTTCAGCCCGGTAACAGGGTCATACGCACGGTCTACCGTTCCGTCCAGAACATCGACCACCATCTCGCAGGTGGCGCTGACCACTGCCCGGTTCAGATGTCCGCCAAACACCTCGCCCTTGTCGTTTCCGGCGCTCATGTGCAGGTGGGTGTAAAATTCACCGTTCATGGTGTTGATGGTGCCGGTCAGAGAAACGATCTCAAAGCTGCCGCTGAAGGTGTTGGCGTAGTATTTCTTTTCCGCCACATTGTACACGCCCACCGTAAAGCTGTTGGTAGCCCCCAGTGCCTGAACGGCGGCGAGGCGGATGTTTTCCTTCAGCGCAAGCTCTTTTACTTTTTCAAGGATCTCCTCGTCCTTATCGATGCGGACAATAATCTTACTGCCAAAGCGTTTGTATTCCATCGTAAAGCGTCTCCTTTTATGTATTTTTATGATCTGCCTCTTGTCAGGAACAAGTGCGCAAACTGGAATTTTCAAATTAGTCTTTGCAAATAACCTTTGAACCTTCACCATCAATTACAATTCCCTGACGGTTGTTAATTGGGCATAGATTCAAATCCGAAAACTCAGTCATTATTTTCTCGGTAACTTTCTTAAATGGTGCTGTAAGATAATGCGGAAGAACATAGAAATCAATCAAATCAAGCCCTGCATCATCTTCTTGTGAGTAGTCCTCCGGCTTTTCATCCATTTGCTCGATATATTGGATGCTTGGAGCGCATATAATCGCACCTGCCGATTCACCAATCATCAGTTTTCCCTTTGCCAATTCTTTCTTCAACAGCTCATCCGTTCCCGTTTTACGGAGCTGGTCTATAAGGAAAAAAGAATTTCCGCCGGTAAAATATATCACATCTGCATCTTCAAAAACAGACTGTATCGTTGAATAAGCCTCCGTTGAAATATCAATTTCAGTTACGACTGCTCCCAACTTTTTGAATAATTTTCGAGCCGAGCCGACATAACCGGTGTAGCCTTCACGCAGCGAAGCTGTTGGAATAAATGCGACTTTTTTATTTTCAATTTCTTCCTTTATCAGACTTCCTACACTTGAAAAGTGCGAACATAAAAACAGTTTCATCAATATTCTCCTTTATATATAAATTCTGAGTTGTTGCGTTCAGTATACCACACTGAACTACATTGTAAAGAAGAAACTGTCCGGACGAGCATTTCTCCCCTGCCCGGATTCGGGGGTCAAAATTGTGGTCAAACCCAAATGAGGTCAGCCTATAAACAAAAAAATCCAACGATTTCTAACGTGAAATCGTTGGATTTATG
>OHKB01000132.1_pt1 | contig 54640 bp, 55 predicted proteins | sample 1568741 | NCBI WGS metagenome assembly OHKB01 (sample SAMEA3879575, study PRJEB24766) | human gut metagenome | biome: human-associated habitat; feature: feces | place: USA | collected 1985/1987
AAGTTCCGTCTGGCCTAACCGTCAGTATCTTGGAGAGCGTTCCCGCCGCTCCCAGAAACACCACGGAAAAGCCCGTGGCTTTGATGATTGTATCCTGATAGTGCTCTTTCAGAAAGCGTTTGAACAGAATACCCAGCACACCGCCTATCACAATGGCCAGCGCATTGATGATCGTTCCCAATCCCCGCATTTTCGTTTTTCCTTTGCTTACTGATTCCTGTATTTGTTTAAGACTTCATCCGGGATATGACAGTAGTTGCAGTCTTCCGGGTACCGCTCCAGATGGTGCTGATGCTCCTCTGCACTCCGGACGTAATTCGTCAGCGGCAGCACTTCCACAACGATTTTATCCCGGTCCTTCCGGCTGTCAATGAAGGCTCTTGCTTCTTCCAGATGTCCGGGATTTGTGCTGTAAAGCCCCGTGCGATACTTTTTTCCAACATCAACGCCCTGTTTGTTCAGGCTGTACGGGTCGATGATTTCAAACAGATGCTCCATAAGCTCTGTAACACTGGTACATTTCTCATCAAAGACCACTTTAACGCACTCTGCGTATCCATCATACTGGCCGTCCAGCGTGTTTGTTGTTCCGTTGGCTCTCCCGGCTTCGGTTGTCCGTACACCGGGCACCGTGTCAAAAAAATGCTGGACGCCCCAAAGGCACCCGCCTGCAATGTATACCGTTTCCATACTCTTGACTTTCCTTCTTTTACTGGTACAGTTTGCATCCATGCTTTGTACTCCTTACGGTTTCCTTGCTAGCTGCAAATCGATCCATCATACCAACTCACAAAAAGTGCTTCCGCACCATTGCAGAGTAATTATCATATTGTTGAAAGCCATATCGCTCATAAAATGGGATTGTTTTATTGTTACAGCTCTCCGGGGCCACTTTATGTGCGTTGTGCCTCGGCGCAGACCGTCAGCACTCCACTGCCACCTTGATCACGCCGTCCCGTTTCTTTTCAAACAGCTCGTAGCCCTCTGCGATCCGGCGCAGGGGGTAGGTGTGGGTGATGAGCGGTTCGGTATCGATCTTGCCTTCTGCGATGAGACGCAGCGTTTCTTCACAATCGCAGCCGTCCACGCCGCCGGTCTTGAAGGTAAGGTTTTTGCCGTACATCTCCGGCAGCGGCAGGGTTTGTGCCTTGTCGTACAGCGCCACCACGGTCACGATGGCGTTGGGTCTTGCGCACTCCCACGCCAGCCGGAAGGTAGTGTCCGCCCCTGCCACCTCCAGCACCACATCTGCCCCGCCGTGTTCGCTGTGGGCACGCACAAAGGCGGCGCAGTCCTCCGGCTGCACCGTGAGCACCTGCGGGTAGTGCTGACGGATGAACTGCAACCGGTTCTCGTCCTTTTCGCAGACGATGATGCGCTTGGGGCTGTGCAGCATGACGCACAGCAGCGTGCAGATGCCAGTCGGCCCTGCACCGAGGATCAGCACGGTATCCTCAGGGGTGATCTCCGAGATGCGTGCCGCCCAAAAGCCGGTGGCCAGCACATCGCCCACCAGCAGCGCCTGCCGATCGGTAACGCCGTCCGGGATCTTGTTCAGTCCCTGATCCGCAAAGGGCACCCGGACATACTCGGCCTGCCCGCCGTCGATGCGGCAGCCCAGCGCCCAGCCGCCGTTTTGATCGGTGCAGTTGTTCACAAAGCCTTTTTTGCAGAAAAAGCACTCTCCGCAGAAGGTCTCCACGTTCACCGTCACCCGGTCGCCGGGTTTCACATTGGTCACCGCACTGCCCACTTCTTCTACGATGCCCACCATCTCGTGCCCTACCGTGATGCCGGGCACCGCCCGGGGCACGCTGCCGTGCTTGATGTGCAGATCGCTGGAGCAGATACTGGCAAGGGTCACCTTTACAATGGCGTCCCGCTCGTGCTGCAGCACCGGCTTTGGTTTTTCCATCAGGGCAAACGTCCCCTTTGAAACATAGGTATAGGTCAGCATGCTTTTTACCTCCATGCGCTTTGATATTTCCGGACTTGAGTATACCACGCAGCTATGGCAAAGAGCAAGCCGCAAAAGGCCCGCCCTTTGCGGCAGCTCTCCGCCGATCAGATCTTGGGCTGATACTGCATGCTGGACACATTGTAAATGGTAACAAAAGCCTTGGGGTCTTCCCGGTTGATAAAGTTCATCAGCTTCTGATATTCGCTCTTGTCCACGATGGTAATGATCTCGTTGTGCTTTTCCAGATTGTATGCACCGATGGCCTCGTACATGGTCGCACCGCTGTGCAGGTCATGGAGGATGAACTGACGCAGCGCCTCCTCTTTTTCGGTGATGATGCAGACGCGGCGTTTGATGCTGTTATCAAAGATGAAATGGTCCAGCACGATGCCGTTGAAGTAAGTACCGAGGATACTCAGCACCACGGTCTTTTTATCGTAGACCAGGGCCGCGGAAAGCGCCACACACATTCCCGACAGAGACATGGCTTTTCCCAATTCCATGTGCAGGTACTTGTTCATGATCTTTGCCACGATATCCAGCCCGCCGGAGGATGCATTGCGGTTGAACAAAATACTCAGCCCGACGCTGACCACCAGAATATAGCACAGCACGTCCAGCTCCTGACTGCCGGTCATCGAGCCGAACTCCGGGAACAGCTTTTCAAACAGCCCCAGAAACACCGGCAGCAGCACACTGGTGTATACGGTCTTTGCGCCAAATTCTCTGCCGCAGGTAAAGAACCCGATGATGAGAAGCACGACGTTCAGGATCATCGTAATGATCGACAAGGGCAGCGGCACAAAATTGGACAGCACGATGCCAAGGCCGGAAATGCTGCTGACGGATGTATGGCTCGGCACCAGAAAAAAGAAAACGCCCGCCGCAATGATCGCCACCGCCCCGGTCAGGACTGCCGTCTCCCTCAGGACTGCGCCGGTCTTTCCTTTTACATCACTCATCTTTGTCCCCCTAAAATCAAATTTGTTTCACCAATCTCCTCATCTTTGTCGATGCGGACAAGGAGCTTACCGCCAAAGCGTTTGTATTCCATAGTGAAGTACCTCCATAAATTCCGAGTTGCTGTTCTCAGTATACCATGATTTTCCCTTGAGGAAAAGATAGCGAAACAAAAATGGCCCCGGAGGGCTTGTTACAGCTCTCCGGGGCCACCTTATGTGCGTTGTGCCTTGGCGCACACGACCGGCGTTTTACTCGATTGCAATCAGATTCGGGTTCTCAGGCAAAGCCTTCGTCTGCTGAGGAGCAGGCAGCTCGATGTGCAGGATGCCATCCTCGAACTTTGCGTGGATGTCTTCCTTCTTCACATCGCCCACATAGAAACTGCGCGCGCAGGTGCCGGAGAAGGATTCGCGCCGCAGATAGCGGCCCTTCTTATCCTTTTCATCGTTGCTGTGGCTGCGCACTGCCTGAATGGTCAGGTAGCCGTCGTTCAGATCCATCTGAACGTCTTCCTTCTTGCAGCCCGGCAGGTCAACCGCTACTTCGTAGCCATTGTCCGTCTGTTTGACATCGGTCTTCATCATGTTTGCACCACGCTTACCAAAGGCGCCACGAGCCTCACGGTTCATAGCACGTTCCAGTGCAGCGTCATTCCAGAACGGATCGAAGAAATCATCGAACAGGTTTTCATGGAAAACAGTCGGCATAAGCATAAATCATTCCTCCAATCCCGGCGTTCGGGTCGGGGCAAAAAATCTGAAGCGTCCATTCAGAAGGGCTTTCCGGGGAGCCTAGCGGCTCTCCTTTTGCCCTTCCTCCTGAGCACGCCACTGTTATAGCACTGTTCATTAGCAATGTCAATAGAAGAGTGCTAAAATTCATGAAAGAATAATACTTTTATAAAATCCTATGCAATCTTTTCAAGATTCAGTCGTATCATCGTGTTTTTATCATTTCTGCCGTACATCGGCGTAGACAGATATTTCATGCCGTTGTCCGGGACGATGACCACGATGTTCTTTCCCTGATTCTCCGGTCTGCGGCCCACCTGCACCGCTGCGTACAAAGCCGCTGCTGCCGATGTGCCCAGAAACAGTCCTTCCGCCCGCAGCATTGAGCATGGAAAGCGCAGCCCGGTCTTTCACACTGCCGGTTGGGTTGAAGAACTCCAGCTTTGCCAGCAGGTGCGCCCCGCACTGCTGCTGCCGCTCAAAGCGGTCCAGCTCCATCAGCGGGGTGCGCCCCACCAGTTCCTCGATGGAATGCACCAGTCCTGCCATTGCTCTCCCCTCCCGATTTTCGGCTCAAACCAGCTTGTCCGGCGTCACATCCAGAATGTCGTTAAAGTAGTTGTTGGCGATCATCATCACGCCCATCGCCGTGATGACCACGATCTCTTCCTCCGTAAAGTTTGCCTTTAGCTTTGCAAACAGCTCTTCCGGCACATGCTTGGGGTCCTCTGCAATGGCCTGACCGTATTCGATCAGGATCTCCTCTTTGGGAGTGAATGCAAAATTCTCAAAGTCGATGCCGTTTTTCTTGAGCAGATTCTGGAAATAAATGCTGCACACAAGGCAGCAGTTTTTCTGGGAAATAGCATATTCGTAAAAATCGGCTGCACGCTTGCCGATGAGCCGCTGCAGTTCATCATCCAGCGCATAAGAACCGGCCTCCACAGCATTGAATGCCGCTGCATTGTGGAGCAATGTGCGCTTTTCTGCGGTCAGAGCGTGGCCGTCCGCCAGATGGTCTGCAATGATTTTCTGGATCGCTTCCGGTGCAGTTTCCGGGTTGATTTCGCTGATTCTGGGCATAACAAAACCCTTCCTTTCACTTTTTTGTTCGACGAATTGCCTGTATCATATGCCCATTTACATACCATGTCAATAGGTATATCACTTTTCGCAGCAATTTTTCAGCAAATAGTAATCAGAAGGGTTGTTTTCTGCACGCCTGTTTCATATTTTCGACTGCTCATCCAGCACCCAAGGCCAGCACTGCATTGCGGACGCACTCCGGGCAGGGGCACAGCACCGTATCGGCCTTGATGCCCTTCAGGTCTTTGCAGATCTTTTTTACTCCATTCTCTGAATCACCGCACCCAGCCATCGGCACAGGGTATCGCCTGCCTGATTTGCGATCTCCAGCACGCGGGCGTGGCTATGCTTGACCGTCTGGATGCCGGTAGCCATGTTGGTGATGCAGCTGACGGCCAGTACCTTCATGCCCATGTAGTTGCAGACCATGGTTTCCGGCACGGTGCTCATGCCCACGGCATCGGCTCCCATCCCCGCAAAGGCGCGAATTTCAGCCGCCGTTTCATAGCAAGGACCCATAAAGCCCATGTAAACGCCATCCTTGTAGGCAATGCCCAGTTCATCGGCGGTCTGCTTGGCTAGGTTCCGCAGTTCCAGACTGTAAGGTTCGGTCATGTCCGGGAAGCGGGGGCCGAAGCGCTCATCGTTGGGGCCAATGAGGGGGTTCGTGCCCATCATGTTGATAAAGTCGGTAATGAGCATCAGGGTGCCCGGCGCAAACTCCCGGTTGATGCCGCCGCAGGCGTTGGTCAACACCACCTTTTCCACGCCCAACAGCTTGAACACATAGAACGGGTAGCAGACTTCCTTCATGGAGTAGCCCTCATAGAAATGGAAGCGGCCTTCCATGGCGTAGACTTCCGTGTCCCCCAGCTTGCCAGCCAACAATGCGCCTTTGTGTCCTGCCACCGTGGATACCGGGAAGTTGGGGATATCCTTGTAGGACAGTTCTTCCGTGTCCGTAAAGTCCGCGGTCAGCTTGCCAAGGCCGGAGCCCAGCACCACCGCAATCTTCGGGCGCTTTTTCGTGTGCGTCTTGATATATTCCGCACTTTCTAGTGCCTTTTCATAAAGATGTTCCATACCGTTCTCTCCTTTTCCCAAAAAATTCGATATACTCTCTGGGTTCAGTATATCGGATTTTTTAGGCCGATGCAAGACGCCCTTCATCAAGTCTTATTAAAAACCAAGGAGCAGATACTTCACATCACGAGTGTGTTGTATCTGCTCCTTGGTTCTCCGAATGTCTTATCTCTGGCCGATGTTCCACCGAAACAGCTCATATCCTTCCCGGATATCCTCCGGCAGACGTTTCAAAGTCTCGTCCCGCAGTTCCTGCGGCATCCCGTAAAAAGCTTCGGCAATGCCGCCGGTGATGCAGGCAAGGGTGTCGCTGTCGCCGCCCAGAGAGACCGCATTGCGAAGTGCATGTTCACCATCTTCTCCACGCCATAACCAATGGCGTCCAGTAGCGCCGTGTAGCCCCGGACGTAGTAGTCCTTTTCGGTCAGCGGCGCAACGGCGTGCAGGGGAAAGCGGTCGTGCAGCAGCTGTACCTCGTGGTCAAACAGGATGGTGGTCACGTTGGCCTCGCCCTCCTGCTCCTTCTGCCGGGTCAGCATAGCATTGAACCCGCCGATGGTGTCCTGCTCCAGCTCGCCCATGGAACCGCTACGGTCCAGAATGAAAACAAGCTCGGTAAGATTTTTCTTCACAACAATGCCCTCCGTTTTGTGGTGTATCGCTTTCGTTGGCAAAAGGATACCACAAACCGGAGGGCAAAAGGTCAACGGGCAGGCGACAAATTACGCTCCCAGCTGTTCCTGATCGTATTCAAACAGCAGCGTATTGACCTGATTGATGTTATAGATTTTGTGTTTCAGGCAATACCGCACGATCCAATCCCGCTTGGAGCCATCGGAGAAGGCATAGCCTGCGCTTTTAAGCAGGTCGATGGTCTCATCCTCCGACAGATGCAGCCCCACCGCAAAGGCAAGCACAGTCTTCTTTTTGGGGTTGTACTCGCGGTTGCACTGAATTTTGGAGAAATGCTGCCGGGAGATGTTGGACTGCTTGTACACGGTGGAGTCTTTCAGCCCCCGCTCGTCAATGAGCCGCAGCAGCCGGGTGGTGAAACTCTCGCCAAGGTTGTCCATCAGGCTTTCCAGACTGCGGGCCGCCATGGGGGCGGCAGGCGGAGGCGGCGCAGCAGCCGTTTCCAGCATCGGTGTGGCTTCTTCTTCCAGCCGCCACCGCCGACGCTCTGCGGATTCTCTGCGCCAACGGTCAACCTGGTAACTTTCATCGTTCTGCGCCACATAATGGTCGTCGATGTACTCCTCTACCGTGGCGAACAGCTTGCGGCTCACGGCCAGCGAGTCCCGGTCGTAAAGCACCAGATACACGGTCAGGTCGTGCTCCATGACGTACTGTGTGATGGTGTCCACCGCAATGCGGAAGGCCTGTTCTTTGGGGTAGCCATAGTTCCCGCTGGACAGCAGCGGGAAAGCCACGCTTTCGCAGTGGTATTCTGCGGCTAATTCCAGCGCAGAATGGTACGCACCGGCCAATTGTTTTGCTTCGCCAAAAAATCCACCGTGCCATGCCGGGCAGACCGCATGGAAGATATACTTTGCGGGCAGCCCGAATGCCGGGGTACACACTGCCCTGCCCGGCTCGCAGTACCCGATGGCTTCGCAGGCGGCGGTCAGCTCCTGCTCCCCTGCCGCCTGATAGATGGCGCGGCTGGTGCCGCTGCCCTGCAAGAGGTTCCGGTTGGCCGGGTTGACAATGGCATCCGCCGCCACTTTGGTGATGTCATTGCGGATCATCAGAAACGGCATGGTAGTTCCTCCCTCACATGGTTTTCTTCATCCTATCACATCCGATGGGGCGGCGCAAGGGGTGCTCTTGTTTCCTGTCCGCGCAGCTATTATAATAATAGGTACCGAAAGAAGGTGAGCTTCCTGCACGACATCTGGAATCCATGGCACGGCTGCGTCAAGTGCAGCGAGGGCTGCCAGAACTGCTACATGTATTTTCTCGACCGGATGCGGGACCAGAACGGAGCCGAGATCTACAAAACGAAAAGCGGCTTTTCCTATCCGCTCCAGAAAGACCGCACCGGACACTACAAAATCCAGAGTGGTGAGCAGATCCGGGTCTGCATGACCTCGGATTTCTTCTTGGAAGAAGCCGACCCGTGGCGGGTTGAGGCGTGGGACATCATGCGCCAACGCAGCGATGTGGTGTTTTTTCTGCTCACCAAACGGCCGCAGCGGGTACGGGAGTGCCTGCCGCCGGACTGGGGCAGCGGTTGGGACAACATCTTTTTCAACGTCACCTGTGAAAATCAGCGCCGCGCCGATGAGCGCATTCCCATTCTGTTTGACCTGCCCTTCAAGCACAAGGGCATCATGTGCGCGCCCTTCATCGGGCCAGTAAGCATCCGGCAGTACCTTTCCGCCGGGCAGATCGAACAGGTCATCTGCGGCGGCGAAAACTACGATGGTGCCCGCCCCTGCAACTTTGATTGGGTCAAGTCGCTCCGGCAGGAATGTGTGGATGCCAACGTGACCTTCTGCTTTATCGAGACCGGCACCGTGTTCATCAAGGACGGCAGGCGCTACCACCTGCCAAACAAGCAGCTGCAAAGCCGGATGGCTTATAAATCCGGTATGAACTTTCAGGGAAGTCCCATCCGTTTTGACCTCGTGGACGACTGGGGTTACCCCATCCCGCAGGAAGATCTCTATGTGCCCCATTTCCGCGCAAACTGCGAGACCTGCGGCAGCAAGTTGATCTGCAACGGCTGCAGTGACTGTGGAAAATGCTTATAAAATAAAGGTGGAAAACACCGCCTATGCTCCCCTCCTGCACGACCTTGCCGAGGACGGCATTCTGTGCGTGCTGGTAAAGATGCCCTGCAATCTGGCCGTACTGGACATGAACGCGGCGGACGGTATCCCGGAATGTTTTCCCGAAGTTACCGACTGGTACATCGGCGGGCACTCGCTGGGCGGTGCGATGGCGGCATGGATGAATCTTCAATAAAAAGCAAAATATCCCGACCATTTTCCTGCAAATCACAGGAGAATGGCCGGGACTTTCTTTCGTATTCCGTAAATCAGGAATCAATACAAATGAAATTTATGGCTGATCTGATGTGCAATTTCATCCGGCAGCGGGCGGAAACCGATGCAGGTCAGGGTCATGCCTTCTCCGTTTTCATCAAATTCTTCCGGCTCCAGCTCGGTGTGGCAGGCATCCCGGATAAGGAAGAAGTCTTTGTTTTCCACAAGGCCCAATTCCTCGGCAATTGTCTTTGCTTTCAGCAGTTGATTGCGGTTCTTTGCCCCGCAGATAGTTTTGGTAAAAGAGCCATCGAACCATTCTTCATAGGTTGCTTTCTCCAACATGATTTCTGCCCGATAGCCGGTAATTTCTCCGTCTTTCTCGATGGGTTCCACGCCCTGTCCCATGCCGATGGGGTCGGTGAGGAACGCCAGCGAAGCGTGGCAGCACTGCGCCGCCAGCTTGCCAGGCGACATCTGCAGATCTTTTCGTGCAATGATGAGTTGACGCATTTTTTCTCCTTCTTACGACAGCTTGATCTTCAAATCTGCCAGCAGATTCACCGCTTCCGGCAGGGAAAACTTTGCATCCTTCAGGCGGCTGCCCAGAATGTCCACCTTATAGCCTGTAGCATCCCGGAAATCCGCCTTGCGCAGATCACACTGGTAGAACTCCGTTTCGTGAAGTTCTACACCCTTGAAATTCGCCAGCTGCATCTCGCATTTGGCAAACATGGAGCCGACAATTTCGTTGCCATCCGAAAAGTCGAAGCGGTTAAAGTTCATTTCGGTGAAGGTGTTATATTTCAGACTGCACTCTTTCAGCGTGTGAATGGGGTCCGGGAAGGCACCGTTGGACATCAGCGGTGCCCACTCAATTTCATTCAGGCGGCAGTCCTCAAAATCCAGCGACTGCACCGAGGAATGGGTGCTGCGCAGACCTGTGATCTCACACCGCACGAATTTGCACTCGTTCAGCGTGGTATGATCCAGTTCGCATTTGGTAAAGGAGCAATCCACAAACACGCAGTCGGTAAAGTCGCAGTCCTCAAAAGTCTCCTCGGTGAACGACAGGTCAGCAAACCGTTCACCCTCACAATAACGCTCTGTCATAAAATTCTCCTGTCAGCGCAGTTCTTCCAGCAGAGCCGTGCAGCCTTCCAGCACATCCTGCCAGGTAGCCTCAAAATCCCCGGTATACCACGGGTCGGCCACATCGCCGGGGCGGCGGGTATGATCCATCAGCAGAGACACTTTATGCTCCGGGTCGCCGCCCACAAAGCGCGCCATATTGCGCAGGTTGTTGTGATCCATGGCGATCAGATAATCGTAGGTTTCGTAATCCCGCCGGGTCATCTGCCGGGCGGTTTTACCCTCGCAGGAGATGCCGTGCTCGGCCAGCTTCCGCCGGGCGGGCGGATAGACCGGGTTGCCGATCTCCTCGGTGCTGGTGGCGGCGGATGCGATTTCAAATTTATCAGAAAGCCCGGCTTTGGCCACCAAGTCTTTCATTACAAATTCGGCCATTGGGCTGCGGCAAATGTTGCCGTGGCAAACAAACAAGACTTTTTTCATCCCTCAAATTCTCCCGAAAAGTGGCTTGATTCCTAGGTTTTTCGGCATTCGCCAACGCCCAAAGAAATTCAACCGCCGTCTATTTACTATCATTTTCATAGCATAAAGTAGTATAAAATCGCATATCTTTTCTCGCAACAGTAGTAAAAACGGTAGTAAATTCAGGCTCAAAATGCAATTTACTACTCGGCATTTACCACCCGTTTCATCTCTGTTTCCACGTCATCGTACTGCACATGAGTGTAAGTATTCAGGGTGACGCCAATGTCAGAGTGTCCCATCAGATATTGCAGAGTTTTAGGATTCATACCGCTTTTGGCCATGTTGGAACAAAACGTATGTCTGCAAACATGAGGTGTGATGTTGGGCAGCTGTTCCCGATAGAGCTTGTTGTAGCTTGTACAAATGTGGTTGAAGTAGTGTTCCCAGTGCATTGCAACGGTTGGGTTCCCGTTCTGGTCAAGAAAGAGAAAACCGCATTTACCGTCAACCATCGGCTCATTCTTGGGACGAGGCCGATTTTCAATAATGCGCCGGAAGCACACATACACATCATCCGTCATAGGAATCACCCGCTTACCACAGCTGGTCTTGGGTTCCTCTATCACATACCGCATATCCATTGTCCGTTGTAGCTGGTGGTCCACATTGATTTTCCGATGTTCCAAATCAATGTCGGACAGCGTCAACCCCACGAACTCTGAAATCCGCAGGCCCGTCTTGAACAGGATATAGATAGCGTCATAATACTTTTTATAACACCCGCTCTCCCGAACATAATTCAGAAAAGCCCTCTCCTGTTTGCGTGTAATTGCCTCTCTTGTCACGCTGTCGTTTACAACGACTGTGGCAAGCTGAAATTCAAATGGATTTTTGTGTAACCAATCATCATCGACTGCCATCTGAAATGCCGGACGGACAACACCTCTGACAGTGTGAATCGTGCTATATCCTCTGCCATCCCTTTGCAGCTTAATCAGCCACAGTTTAGCATCAGAAAGACGCACACTGTTAATCGGGCGTTTCCCAAATTCCTCTTTTTTAAGGATGTTGAGTACAAAGTTATAACCTGTCTTTGTGTTCTGCCGTACACCTGTTTTTAACGAGATGTACTTTTGGACAAGTTCTAAAACCGTTATCTCTCCCCCCTGCGGAATCAGTTCCGCTTCCAGCCGCTGCTTGATTTCCCGCTCCTTTTCCCGGAGCGCAAGATCATCCCGTTTTCCAGCCGGAAGTCTGTCACCTTTTTCCAGCTTCCAACTGTACACGAACTGCACATTTCCAGCATTGTCGTAATACTTGTACGCATACCGTCCATCTTTGCGTTGGCTCTCTCCGTTGCGAAGAATCCGCTTCTTTTTATCGCGTCTTTTCTCGCTCATCTTCCCTGCTCCTTTCGTTGTACAAAAAGAGCCTCAGCAACAATATATTGTTAGTATATCATAGCTGAGGCGTTTTTTCCATACGTCACGGACGAGGTCAACCAGTTTTTTTGTGCTGCTACGCACCATTTTGTCAGATTGCCGATAGTTCTTCCAGAAAAGTTTCAAAGCGTTTTCTCTTAATCAGTACTTTTACACCATTCTGAATCACAAAGCCGGAATCCAAATTTTCTGATGCAATCTGCCGCAGCTTCTTTTCTCCAATGTTAAAATATTCAGACGCTTCATCAATGGTAAGGCAGAACTTATCCTTGATTTGTACTCCGCCATCCATAGTTACACCGTCCTTTCCATACTCTAAGCGTATAAAACAAAAAATGAGCCAACGGACGGCTGCTGGCAGCAGCCCACGGGAATCTCACCCCTGCATTCCTCATGCAGCCCTACTCATTGCCTGCGACGCTCTGAACGCTCGGACTTTGACGGTAAGGGAGTATCAGCCTGTCTGTATGTCATGGCCCGCAAGCAGCCGCGCTTGCATTGCGGCGTGGTGGTGATCGCTCCACTTTTCAAAGAAAAGCATCGTGGCGCACCCGCCGTCCGGCTCGATACAGACAGCAACGTGTCCGTTTGCCCTATGATGCACCGCCATTGTCCTGCGGGCATATTTTTCAAGGTGCTGTCCCAAAACGTGGAAAGGGTCAGACCGTTTCGGCTCTGGTCACAATAGAGGAAATAAGTTTGATTTCCAGATGGCGTTTCATGTACTCGTCTATGCACACATGAGGCTGACCGTGCTTGTCATAGAGAACGCCTGTACAGAGCTTGTTGATGTAACCTCTGTAATGCTGCAAAACTTGTTCAACGGCATCGGTATCCCCGGCGCAGGCAGAGCGAATCACCGAGAGCGGTAAAAGCTCTCTGCTTGTGTGTTCATAGGAGCCCATTTACGCCTAACCTCCCTCCGGCAAGTGCGCCTTTAGCTTTTTTCGCAGCTCGTTCAGCGTTTTTGCCCGGTGCCGTTGAACAGCACTCCGGGACATTCCCATGAGGTCGCCAATCTCGCCATCGCCCAGTTCCAGAACACAAAACAGAATCAGAATGCTTTGCTCTTGCTTTGGCAGAGCGGCAAACGCATTGGCAACAAGTTCATTGTCGATGTGCAGATCACAGCCGTAGGACGAAAATACAAATTCTTCACTTGGATAATAGTCTACACTCGTGAGCTGCCCCAGTTCTTCCAACGAAAGAACGCTGAATGACTTTTCACGGTCGAGCAGGCGTTTTTTGTTTCGGTGATAGTTCCGGGCCTCATTTCGCAGCACCGCTTTGCAGAACGCATCGAATCGGTACTGTTCGCCATCGTTGCGAGGGATAGCTTCCATCTTCTCACCCCCTTTCCGTGGGGATGTCGGGTGGATTTTTCCCTTTCCGCTAATATGACACCTGAAACACCCGATTCTGCCCGCTTTTTTGAAAATTTCCAAAAATATTTTTGAAACAGGCAGCTTTTCAGGCGGCAATAGAAAAGCCCAGCAGACCGAAAACGGCCAACCGGGCATAATGGCAGCACGAAACGCGCAGTATCTACATCGTATAGTACATAGTAAAAGCCCTGCTGACCCTGTGCGGGAGCAAGGCTTTTTTTGACAGTTCAAAGCTAGGCGTTCGATAGAATATCAGGCGCATGGCGGCATCCTCCTAGTGGCCGCCATACGGACGATGAAACGCTTTGATAAGCAAAAAGAACCGGCGGCCTTGATTTTCTCAAACACCGCCGGTTCAAAATGGGCGCAAAGAGTCACCTGCTCAAACCAACGGTTTTTTTCTTTCCCCGTTGGGCGGGGCAGGCTCTTATCGTATACTAAAATAAAAAAGAGCCGATAATCACAAGTGAATTTACCTTGTGCATTATCGGCTCTGCGTCTGTGCGTCTGGCTCTTGGATGATAGATAAATTTAGTTTTCTTACCGCAATCAGGGTTTCATGTTTGCATTTAGGACAATATAACGGAAAATTATCCAATATTGTATCATCGCGAATTTTCAATCGCGTTTTGCTGCCGCAAAAGGGGCATAAAATCCATTCTATCTTCATGTTATCTTCCTCTGTGCTTGGCTTTCTTTTTTTCCTGCCGTATGGCAAACTGGCGGTCTTTCTCCGCCTCTTTCTGCTCACGACTCTTGGTTTTCCGTTCCAACTTACATTGCTCATGCTGGAGTTTCAACGCCTGCTGCGCCTTTGTTCCAATGCCTTTATCCTGCAGTTGGCTTTGAATTTCGCGCTGCATACGTTTGGGATTGATTTTTCGCTCCATGGCTACTTCGGCCTGGATTGGGGGACTAAATTTCAACTTGTGCCAATTCTTCAGCAGAAACTCATAGACCTCGTAATCTTTGGGCTCTGAGCCAAAAGTGATTTTGCATACCTCGTACTTACCGTTATCCGTTCTTTCATATAGACCGATCCAAAACGGAGCTTCGAACAGGATGGTCAAACTGCTTTGGGGGCCTGTACTCATTCTTCTAAGAACTGCCCTTCAAAGTGATCCAGCCATTCCAGAAGGGCTCGATAGAGAAGCTGCTGCTGCTCAAAAATCGTTCTCCCAACCAAAGGAATGTCTGCAAATTCCCGCGCATAGCCCTCGTTCGATTCAGCCGAGGACTGTATGCTCCGGCGCAAAGTCGAAACCAGCTCCAACGCTTCGGCTTTGTCCATCTTGTTCAAATTGGTAATGACCACATTGAAATCGAATAGCAAGGGTACTGTGCCAGCGGCACAAGAGGCCATCAGCTCCTTGAAATACGCTCTGCCCTGATCGGTAATGGAATAAATGGCCTTATCCGCAAACTTATCACCCTTGACAATATCGCTTTGAAGATAGCCCTTATCGCTCAGCTGGAGTACTTTTCTATAAATAGAAGGTACACTTATTTTTGTCCAGCGAGAAAGATGGTGGTACTCCACATCCTTTTGAATGTCATAGGCGCTTTGGGGTTTCTCCAAAACAATGCCAAGTATAACTAAATCGATTGATGACATAACGACACCTCCACTTTTACTATTATCAATAGTACTATTAATGATAGCAAAAGTCAAGGCAACTGACCAAAAATGAACTTCAAAACTTTTTTCGTTGGCCCTCTTATTAAGCCATCTACCCCGTAGCATTTTCCTTTTCTTCCACCGAGGGAATCACAGAAAAAGTGAAAACAGAGCCGATAACATCGGAGTTTTTTCTCTGTGTTATCGGCTCTGCGTCTTAGCGTCTGGCTCTTGCACGATGGATAGATTTAGTTGTCGAACTGCGATTAAAGTTTCATGCTTGCATTTGGGACAAAACAATGGGAAATTTTCAAGAATGGTATCGCTGCGGATTCTTAATCGTGTTTTACTGCCGCAGACAGGACATAATACCCACTCAATATGACTCATATCCTTATTGCCCGCAGCAAGTAACCCGATATTCCTTGATATGACCGGGGTAAGAATGTACTTTGTCCATAAGCGGCCCTCTTGCTCCCATTGTAAATGCGATGTCACTGCTTTTAATCGACATGAGAATATCCCCACAGGAAAGATTCAAATATCGCATCGTGTTTTCGGGCAGCCTCACAACACCGTTTTGAGAAATATGCAGCCAAGTATAGCCTCGTCCTTTATAGCGAACGAATTCTCCTTCATCAATCGTGTACTGTGACAATGCGGGACAATCATCTAATATATGCTTCAATTTTGATTGCCCAAGTAATTGTTTGCTGGTCACGCAAAATCCGCCCGTGATTTTGCTCCCCGTGAAAATAATAATGCGTCCTTCTTTTTGAACGGGATATTGTTCAAGAGTCTCTGCCGGAAAAAGTATTTCTCGCCTATTGCTGATGGCAGAAAGTCCAAATACATATTTTCCACCCTTATTTAGTTGCGGCATTTTACTCCCCCTTGTATTTTGATTATAACTGTGGTACAGTTATAATATAATGTTGTAGTACTATATATATAGAGTACTACAACTTAAAACTAAAGTCAAGGGGTATGCGTTATGCTTTCGAAATCTGCTACTATGTTATTGGGTCTGATCAATCAAAGACCGCTTAATCCATATGAAATTATCAAGCAACTACAAATCATGAATGTTCATCGTTGGTACAACATCGCCAATTCGACAGTCTACGCTACACTAAAAGTCTTAGAGAAAAAAGAATATATTTATGGCAGCGTTGAAAAGGATGGAAATATGCCCGACAAGACGATTTACTCGCTTACAGACAAAGGGAAACAAGAATTTGTGGCAACATTACAGCAATCAATTTTGTCCTTCGACTATGATACCAACATTTTCTCGATTGCCGCATTTTTTATTGATGCGTTAGATGATCCGCAAAGTCTGCTTTCACAGCGTTTGAAAATATTAAATAGCTATCTTGAGGGAATTGAGCAGCAGATAACAGTCATAAAAGACGACATACCTTCCATTGCAAAAGCTAATATTGAACGAACTAAATATATTGTTGAAGCAGAAATTGCAGGTACTGAGAGTTTGATTCATGCAATATTGTAATGACCAACTGTTGAAAGCTGCTTGGTATCTGATAAACTAGGTGCGCAACCCCGGATTATGAATTATAAAATGTAGACAGAACGGACATAGCAACATTTCGCCAATCGCTCATGAACTATAAAATGTATATGGGTGATGCAGAATGGCGAAAATTGAGGACTGTCCCGGCTTTGAAACGTTCGGAGCGGATGTCAAGGCAGCTCGAAAGGCAAAACAACTTTCCCGCAGTGCGCTGGCTGACATGATACATTGTGACAGCCGGTATCTTGCGAACATCGAAAACGAAGGCACGCTGCCCAGCTTGCCGGTGGTAATTCAGCTGATAAAAATATGTGGTCTGCCCGTGGAGCGGTACTTCAACCCGGAACTCATGCGGGAAGAAAGTGTGGAGCGTCAGAGGGTCAGCCACAAGCTGCAGCTTTGCCCGGAAGAATACTTACCTATCGTAGAAGGTGCCATTGACGGTGCCTTACGAATCCATGAACAGGAAAAAGTGCCGGCGTGTGTCTGATTGTCATGCACGGTCATTGAGAGGATGCAAAAGCGTCCTCTTATTTTTTTTTTGCATTTTGCGGGCAAAACGGGGGTGTTGTGGTGTCATAGTAGTAGGGAAAGGTAACGTAGCAAGCATAGGGAGTGTAGCCACTCCCGGCAGAAATGCTTGCTGGGGAGTACCCCAGACCCCCAAGAAACGAGGTGAAACTATGGCGAACCGAACCCGAAAAATTGTTCTGCGTGTTCCCGTGACGCCGGAGGAACAGGAACTTATCCGGCAGAAGATGGCTCTGCTGCACACACGGAATTTTTCTGCCTACGCCCGGAAGATGCTGATAGACGGTTATGTTGTCCACATCGACACCACCGACATCCGGGCGCAGACCGCCGAATTGCAGAAGATTGGTGTCAACGTCAATCAGATCGCACGGCGGCTGAACAGCATGGGGCCGCTGTACACACAAGATGTTGCGGACATCAAAGGAGCACTGGCACAGATATGGCAGTTACAAAGATACATCCTATCAAGTCAACGCTGAAAAAGGCACTGGACTACATCGAGAATCCAGCCAAGACGGATGAAAAAATGCTGGTGTACTCCTTTGCCTGCTCCTATGAAACCGCCGACATCGAATTTGAACTGCTGCTATCACAAGCCATGCAGAAAGGCAACAATCTGGCCCACCACCTGATACAGTCTTTTGCGCCGGGCGAAACCACGCCGGAGCAGGCCCACGAGATCGGCCGGCAGCTTGCAGATGAAGTCCTGCAAGGCAAATACCCCTATGTGCTGACCACACACATTGACAAAGGGCACGTCCATAATCACATCATCTTCTGTGCTGTGGACATGGTGAATCAGCGAAAGTATGTTTCCAACCGACGAAGCTATGCCTACATCCGGCGCACCAGCGACCGGCTGTGCAAGGAACATGGTCTGTCTGTGGTGATGCCCGGTCAAGACCGGGGCAAGAGCTATGCCGAGTGGGACGCACACCGCAAGGGCACGAGCTGGAAGGCGAAGCTGAAAACCGCCATAGATGCAGCCATCCCGCAGGCCAAGGATTTTGACGATTTTCTGCGGCTCCTGCAGGAGCAGGGCTATGAAGTCAAGCGGGGCAAGTATGTTTCGTTCCGTGCGCCCGGACAGGGGCGGTTCACCCGCTGCAAAACGCTGGACGAAGCCTACACCGAAGAAGCCATCACCGAGCGCATCAAAGGGCGGTTCGTGGAGCGGAAGCCCAAAGAAAACCGCAAAATTTCGCTGCGGATTGATTTGGAGAATAGCATCAAGGCCCAGCAGTCCGCAGGGTATGAGAAGTGGGCAAAACTCCACAATCTGAAACAGGCTGCCCGGACGCTGAACTTCCTGATTGAGCATGAAATCGAAAGCTACCCGGATTTGGAAAGCCGGGTGGCCGAGATCACCGCCGCCAGCACCGAAGCTGCCGCTGCACTGAAAGCAGCAGAGCGTCGGCTTGCAGAAATGGCCGTGCTGATAAAGGATGTCACCACCTGTAAAGAGCTACGTCCACTGGTGAAGGAGTACCAGCGGGCCGCTGACAAAAAGCAGTTCCGGCGCAAGCATGAAGGCACCCTGATTCTCTATGAAGCAGCGGCAAAGGCTCTGAAAGAGCAGGGCTTCCAAAAGCTGCCCGACCTCTACGCCCTGAAAGCCGAGTATAAGCAGCTGGCCGAGCAGAAAGACCAGTTGCAGCGGCAGTACGCCGAAGCCAAACGCCAGATGCAGGAGTATGGCATCATCAAGCAAAACGTGGACGGCATCCTGCGGACAACATCGGGAAAGGAGCAGATGCAGGAACGGTAAGCTGTGCAAGTTTTCCTCACAATCGGCTGACAGTTCAAACAATATCTGCTATAATTAAAACAATGATTCTTAGAAAAAATCCTCAACTGGAAAGGAGATTTTTCAAATGGACAGCAACCTCATTCCGTATCAACCTGTAATCTCCGATATTAAAAGTTTGATTGCCGCAGGCCAGAATGTTGCCTATAATGCAGCTAACCGCGCAATGATTATGACCTACTGGAACATTGGAAAGCGCATTGTTGAAGAAGAACAGAGCGGTGCCGAGCGTGCAGAGTATGGAAAGCGTTTAATTCCAGTTCTTTCGGCAGAACTCACAAAGGAATTCGGCAACAGCTATTCCAGCCGAAATCTTCACTATTACCGTAAATTTTACCATTGCTTCCCTGATTCCGAGATTTTGAACACGCGTGTTCAAAATCTTAATTGGTCACATTTTCGGGCTTTGCTTCGTGTTCCCGATGAAGATGCCCGTATTTGGTATATGAATGAAGCGGCTAATGAAAATTGGAGTGTTCGCACCCTTGACCGCAACATCGGCACACAGTATTATTATCGGTTGCTCCATTCTCCGAAAAAAGAAGCCGTCATTGCAGAAATGAAAGAGAAAACGGTAGCAGAACCCAAGCATCAGTTTGAACTTCTCAAAAGTCCCATTGTGGCAGAATTTTTAGGCTTTCGCACCGAGGATTCCTTTGCAGAGTCCGATTTGGAGTCTGCAATTCTTTCTCACATCCGGGACTTCCTCATGGAAATGGGAAAGGGATTTGCTTTCGTGGCCCGACAGCAGCACATTGTGACCGACACGGAAGATTACTACATCGACCTTGTGTTCTATAACATCGAACTGAAATGCTATGTTCTGATTGATTTGAAAATGGGCACGATCACCCATCAGGATGTCGGTCAGATAGATATGTATGTTCGGATGTACGACGAACTCAAATGCAAAGAGGGCGACAATCCCACGATTGGCATTCTGCTGTGTGGCGAAACCAGCGAGGATATAGCGCGCTATTCTGTCCTGCACGATAATGACCACCTGTTTATGTCGAAATACCTGACCTATCTGCCGACCAAAGAACAACTGCGTGCTGAAATCGAACGGCAGAAAAATATTTTCTATATGCAGCATTCGAAGCCCAAAGGTGACAACTATCACTTATAAGCTATTTAAACTTCGGATTTGGTTTATTGTATTGTGAGGTGACATTATGGAATTGATTCCGGGAGTAACAAAGGAGGACTATTCAGACTATGTTCTTTATTATATAGAAAACTTTTCAGACGAATTAAAAAGTGAAATTCGTTCTCGATTAGTTTCGATTTGTCACGGAGCTGAACATGCACAATCAACCAGGGTAATTTATTCCTATAAGTATACATTAAAAGAATTTATTAAACGTTACAAAACAAATCAAGATGCATCTGAAAATCGAAAAAAAGGAATGATTGGTGAACTTCTTGTTCATGTAATTCTTGAGATAGAGGGTCGATTTACAGTAGCATCTCCATTTTTCAATATGGAAGAGCGGAGTTTTAAAAAAGGCTTTGATATTGCATTGTTCGATTCTAAAACTGAAGAGCTTTGGATTACAGAAGTCAAATCAGGTAATAAGCAAAGAAGCCAAGCAACAGCATCATCAGCTATCGTGGGATTAATAAATACAGCAAAGGACGATTTAAACAGACGTCTCAACGATCATAATGTCACCCTGTGGTATAATGCTATTAATGCAGCAACCCTTTCTATGAACAGTGGAACACACCAAAAAGATGCACTAATCAAGTTGCTTCAAGATAGTGCTGACAATGTGGCGGACGAAAGCAATTCAAGTGATATGTTCAATGTTGTATTATCTGGAATGCTATTTCATCCTATGCATGAACGGATGGAAGCTTTAAAAGTTGGTCAAAAGCACAAGAAAATTGTTGAGGAAAAATTATTTCAAAAAGTATATGTCATAGCAATCCAGAAAGAAACGTTTGAAAAAGTTTATAATTTTTTGGAAAGTGAAGCAGATATAGAGGAACAGATAAAGCAATGAAATATGATTTAACTTTGTCAAAAATAAGAAACACACAATTCTCGAAGCTTTATAATGATTTTATTGCTGGAAATACTCTTAATCAAAAGCAATACGAATCAATACTGGCAATTGCTATTTGTTTTACAAATGCAATTAATGAACATGTCCAGCAATTAGGGTATCGAATTATAGTCAGTTACTGCAACCAGACAAAAAACTATACTCCACTATATGAAATTGCAATAAACAAGGGCCTTTATCCAATTAGCAAATTTATAGAACAGCATACAGATGAATCTCATAAGAACTTCTTCACAGAATGGAACGACGCTTTCACCGAACAGTATCATTTAAACGGTGTATACCAAAGTGAGCAACAGCGTCAGTTGGTTGATTTTTTTGAAGAGAAACAGAACCGTACAATATCCATAATCGCCCCCACTTCATATGGAAAGTCTGAATTAATATTGTCATCTATCAGAGAATACGCCGGCAGAAAGATTTGTGTGTTGACATCTACAAAAGCACTTTTGATTCAAACGAAAAAGCGTATTCAGGGCTCAAGCAAAGAGTTTTTTTCAAAAATTATAATTCATCCTGAAATGTACAACCCTTCTGACTCTTCTTGCCTTGCGGTACTTACTCAAGAACGATTATTGAGGCTTTTTACAAAAGACCCTAAACTGGCATTCGATTGTATTCTTGTTGATGAAGCGCATGAACTTTTAGAAAACAACACAAGAAGCCAAATGCTGGCAAATGTTATTATTGTAGCTCAAGCCCGTAATCCCAATGTTGCTATTAAATTTTTAACACCATTTTTAGTGGATAGTAATAATTTGAAAACAAGATATACGACTTATGACATCACTGGGTTCAAAGTCAGTGAATACATAAAATCTGAAAAGTATTTCTTGTATGATATAAGAACACACGGGAGGTTACAATTCTATGATCAGTTTTTTAACGAATTCATTCCAATTCAAATGAACAAGCAGTACCATTTTGAAGAAGAATTTGTTAAAGATCACAGTGCTTCAAAAAATATAATTTATCTAAACAAGCCAACCGATATTGAGAAATTCGCCCTTGCATTAAAGGATGTTCTTCCTGATGTTTCATCTGAACTGGTGTCAAAAGCCTGCGAAAATATTTCAAATTATCTTCAGCCGCAGTATAATCTTTTGGCTTGTTTAAAAAAAGGCATAATTTATCATCATGGAAGCGTTCCGGATGCTATTAGAGTTTACATTGAAGATTTATATAAAAAGGATGCATCCGTAAAATACGTTATAACTAGTTCAACGTTGCTGTCCGGAGTGAATCTTCCAGCAGAACGAATGTTTATTCTGGATAATAGACGAGGCCGGTCTAATTTATCATCCAATTCATTCAAAAATCTTGTTGGACGCGTATGTAGATTCAGTGAAATCTTTAATCCAGATAGTGGTTCTTTACAACGACTAGAACCTCAAATCTATCTTGTGTATGGCCAGTATTTTGCTCAAAATGCAAATTGCGAGAAATTTTTAAAAAATGTTGCAAAGGTTGAACTAAAGTATCAAGATTCCGTAAAAAACATTTTATTGAAAAACACCGAAATAACCCCAGCCAATGAAGAAGATCTTCGTCATGCAAAAGAATTTATTGAAAACTACGAAACAGGAACGGTTGACAATTATCAGGATCGGCATGTTCAAACAAATATTGGAAGATTTTGTATCTTAAATGGAGTTAATGAGTTTGATATTTTTGTCAATGAAAATGATATGCAAGCGGTGGTTGATAAATGTTTAGCCTCCGATCTAAAAGTATTTACTTCTAAGGAACTTTTAAAATTAATAGTCACCTTGTTTATACAATATTTGCCAGAAAATAAAAACGACAATCTAAAGCGGCTAGAAAACCAAGAGGCACAAAGCTTTTATTCAATGTTACTTGATTGGCGCGCCCAAAATAAATCTTATTCTGAAACCATTAGTTTGTTTATTAGGTACTGGGGTAACTTATATCAAAGAAATCAGGATTCTATTATTTATGTTGGAAAGTGGGGGGATATAAAAAGATATGGAAGCAACTTTGCGCATTACACAAAATTAAAAGACAAGGATCGCACGAAACTTGTCAATCTGGCAATTGTAAGGATAAAAGAAGAACAAGACTTCATCGATAATACGTTAGTAAAATACATTGAGGTACTCTACGATCTCTCTTTATTAGATGATGTTTTCTATAAGAAAATAAAATATGGAACTTGCAACGATGAAGCTATTTGCTTGTTAAAGAACGGACTTTCGCTTAGTTCCGCTACAATTCTGCTTGATAAATATCGTTCGCATCTTGAAATCGATTGTCCTAAAAGTACGGTCACATTTGATAATACCCTGCTTTACGAAATGCAACAAAAGAATGAAAATCAAATCATAGTTCATGAAATCGAAAGCTGCATGTGAAAGTTTTTGACTCGTTTGGTCGATAGCGTATAGATGCGTTGTGTATGGGCGCAGGAACGAACAATATACTGTAATAGAAAATGTATTCCGGTTCAATGAAATAGCCGGACACAGCAGCCGCAAGGCCACCGTGTCCGGCTATTTCTGTGTTGACAATGACACATTACTTTAATTAAAAACAATGTGCGGTTGTCGAGCTGGCGGTATTATTCATTCGTAAAATCAAACCTCTGTCCATCAAAATCAGCATCGGTCATGCGCTCTAACTTTGCAATGGTGCTATTTGCCAGCCGCCGCATTTCCGTGTCCATATCCGGCAGTGCGGCCATCATCCGCGCCATCGTCCGGCGGCGGTCAGAAGTGTGGTACACACAAATCAAATTTTCTTCTTCTACGCTGAAATTCATGCGTCAGACCTCCATTTCGTGTTGCTTGCTGCGGGCCGCTGCCTTTTTCGGGCTGGCGGCCTGTTTTGTTTCGGAAAGCTGCTTGCGGACGGAAGTACGGGGCTTGCAGATGCCCTTGTCCCGGTTTTCGTTTTTGCCAACCAGCGCGTAGATGCCGAAACGGTCTTTTACGCTGGACAGGTGCAGTGACTTGTACGGCAACATGGCAAGCAGCTGGTCCGTGTCCCGGCTGGATGCCAGCTTGGTGAAATAGGGCGATACCTCCACCATAAAATGATTCTTGTCCGGGCTGTTGGGAGCAGCCAGCCGCTTCATACCGGCCACAATGCGCTGCGCCTCGGCCTCGATCAGCCCGGTGTGCAGTGCCGCAAGATGTTCTTTGAAATCACCGGGCCGTGCCGGTTCTCGACTGCGCTGCTCCTGCCGGATGGCCGCTTGTAGAAGTTCCGGGTCACGGGGCTGCATTTCATACCGCACGAACTCTCCAAAATATTTGTCCGAGCGGCTGTCGAAATGCTCTTTGGGGCCAATTTCCCGCATCCCACTTTCGTAAATCAGGCGATTGGCACCCACGGGCAGAGCGGCATCCCGGATATGCTGGAAATGCTGCTGGTAGTCCAGTTCATACAGATTGCCTTGCACGGTTCCGTTGGCCGCACCGGTCAACTCCACCGCATAGGCAAGAATCCTGTCATGGGTCTGTTCACCGCAAAATTTCCATGTATTGTAGGCTTGGGTATCTTCGAGCAGCACATCCCGTTCCCGGAAGCAGAATGTTCCAGAGGGCTGGGACAGCCACAACAGCAGCTTATCTTCCGGCTGGTCGCTGCGGACAGCCTCCCGCAACAGCTTAATGTCATAGGCAAAATCGCTCTGGTAGTACGCAGTATTCTGGTGCATAATGGCTTCCAACGCAGCGATCACATCCATGTTTTCAAATTTCTGCATGGCTTACATCTCCAATTCCTTTATCTTTTCCCTTGGCGGCGTTTGCTTGCTCTGTTCCTTTTTTACGGCATCCAGCTGTGCTCGGATAGACGGCTTTTTCGGTTTAGCTGCGCGGGATTTTTTGGCTTTCGGTGCCTTTTCCTCGGCCTTGACTGCGGCGGCAAGGTCCGTCAGAGAGATTTGTTCTCCAGCCTTTGCTTTAGCCTCCAATTCGCCCAGAGAGGGCGCATTGTTCAGCACGCCATCAATCATATTTTCGTTATGTTCGGTGGAATGTTCTGCGGTGCGCAGCGGGTTTTCCCGCAAGAACTCCGGCACCTGCTGGAAGCCTACGCTGTCGCAGTAGTGGGCGGTGTCCTGCCCGTTCTGGTGCAGCACCACCACATCCGAAACAGACAGCGAATGCCCCTTAAAGTCTGCCGGATGGTCTACATTGAATATGCGGTAGATGTCCTCCAATGTGGTGCCAGCAGCCAGCGGCGCGGTGTACACTTCCGTATAGTTGGACTTGTCCACAGTCCGGCCCGCGGCCTGCAGGCGGTCGTAAGGTTCAAAACGGTAATCGCGGGTGGAATCTTCATTGCGCAGCTGGTAGATGGAAAAGTTGTCCTGCTGTGGTGCCTCAAAACCTGCCGCTGCATATTCCTCCACCGTCATTCCAGCATCGGCCGCTTCCTGCGCGATCTCGGACTGTACCTGCGCCTTGTAGTCCTGCAAGCTCTGGTCAAAGTCAGCCAGCTTGGGCGGTTCCGGCAAGTTATACTGGCCTTGGTTAAGCAGCGGGCGGCAGTCCTGCACATAGGCCACAACAGTGTTGTAATAGGCAGCCTGTTCCGGCGAAATGTTCTGTCCCTCCCGCAAAGCGGCGGTGGCTGCCTGCTCCATGGCCGAAAGATTGCAATGTTGTTTGAGGTACGGGATAAACTCGGTCAGCACCATTTCCCGCTCTGCCTTGTCTTGTTCCCACGCTTCCGGGCCTTTGTTGTGCAGAACAAAATTTTTCCAGTTTTCGTCCTTGGCGTAGTATTCGTGGTAACTCTGAATGTGCTGAATCAGGGAGCCATCCCCGTCCCCGAAATCCTGCCGCCCCTCGTAGTTGTCCGGCTGGCCGTTCAGGGTAAAATCAATACGGAATGCGGTCTTGTCGTACCAGCCGCCCGTGTAGCCGTCCTTTTCCCGGTCCGTGTGCTGGGCGGTGTCCAGTTCTTCAAAGACGCGGTTTGCCACGGACAGCGGCATGATTTCGCCGTCCTGCAGCTTGTCACTTTCGCTCCAAAGAATCGTGACCGTAGGTTCTGCGGCGGGGTCTGGAATTTTAACGGGTGCGGGAATTTCGTTGGCCTTTTCCGCCGCCTCTTGGAACGCCGCCAGCTTGTCGCCCAACAGGACTTCCGACACTGCGGCTGTCTGCCCCAACAGATTAAGCGCTTCCTGCCCGGCATCCGGCAGGGTCAGACCGGGTGCGTCCAGTTGGCCGCCGTCCAGAGCCTTATTATCCGGGCCATACAGGGTGTAGTCATAGCCGGAATCGCAGGTCTGGATGAACAGCGTATTGCCGTTGTCCAGCGCAAATGCAGCCTCCTGTGCAGTGGAAAGTTCTGTTTCCCGCTGCTGGCGCAGTTCTGCCAGATGTTCGTCCAGTGCGGAGATCAGTTCATGGGCCGTATTGCGGATAATTTCCAGAGAGGCTTTCAACTCGGCCAGTTCCCGGCCCGAACTCCACCCGGCCACATAACCAAAGGAATACTCGGATGTGTCCAGCCCGTAGTGCTGGCAGACTGCATAAGCTACGCTTTCGGCCTGCACCTCGCGGGTGCGGCTGTCCGGGCGGTTGGTCTGTTCCGGGTCGGTGGGGTCGATGGCGTGAAGTTTGGCGTGGGCAATTTCATGGATAGCCGTCTTGATGGTCTGTAACTGGCTCATGCCCTCTTGGATGGCAATGCGGTTGTCAAGCAGGTGGAAATAACCGTGCGCCCCGCCCTCGATGTCCTCAAACCCGATGGGCACCGGGGAAGCTTGCTCCAACGCTTTGAAAAAATCTTGATAGTCCTGCACGCTGCCGGACAGTTCATTCACTGCGATAGATGGCAGCGGTTCGCCCTCGGTCTGGCTGACATCGAACACGGAAACCACCTTAAAGGCCGGAATCTGCACCGTTTTTTCTTCCGTCAGCGGCTTGCCGTCCTTGTCCAGAATCGGCTTGCCCTGTTCGTCCAGCTTTTCCATCTTCTGCTTGACCTTGTACGGCGCAGGAGCAAGGATTTTGATGCCTTTTTCGCCTTTCTTTACGGTGCGGTGGAACGTGTCTTTCCACTTGTTGAAGCCCGCCACCAGTTGGCCACCCTGCATGGCGATCAGCAAGGTGTTGTTGAAGCTGTAATTGTGGAATTTCGCCATCGTGGTGAGGTAGGCTTTGTAGCGGTCGCTGTCGAACAGCTCTTGAATCCCTGTTTCCAGCCGGTCCGTAATTTCTTTCATCCGTTCCGCGCTGTCTTTGCCGTTCAGGATGATGGGGATAACTTTCTGCGGTTCCGTTTCAGGCTGAACAGGCGGCGGGATGTTGGCCGCATCCCGCAGAACTTCCGGCGCGGGAAAGGACAGCACCCGGTATTCCTCCGGCACGGGCTGGCCCTCGTGGACTTTCTGCCACTCGTCCCCGCTTTTGACAAGGTAGCCGTACTGGGTGAACGCACCCTGTTCCTGCTGAGCCACATACCGGCCAAACTGTGCCGTGTCGATGCCGCCTTTCCATTCTTCCGGCATATCCACCATGCCGGAGCGATTCAGGTAGTAATCTCCTAGCTGGGCAGGCCCGTGCACATCCGGCAGATGCACATAGTAGTCCACGTTTTCGGGAAAGTCGGTGATTCTCCCGATGCTGAAAAGCTCACTCTGCGGGGCTTGCAAAGCGGCGTTCAGCTCTGCGCGTTCCCCCGCAGAAAGCGTTTCCAGCTGTGCGGCCAGAAAGTTGAGTTCGTCCACATTGGATGTCAGTACCATGTTGTAGGGAATTGCAAAACGCTTTTCTTCCTCGGCAAAGTAGCCGGAAATGAAAAGGCCCTGCGGATTATCGGACGAAATGCCGATTTGCCGCAGGGCTGCTTGTACCTGTTCGGTTGTGGTAGGCAGGTCCAGCCAGACGCCATCCCTGCCTTGCTGCTGCCGATTTTGCAGCTGGATGGAAAATAATTCGCTCATTTGGTCACACTCCTTTTTTGCTATCCTACGGATAGAGAGAGCTGGTTATGGCAAAATGAATGCTTCACCTTACCATAACCGGCCCTCGTATTTTTACCTTACTCTTTGCGCTCTACCCGGTAATTGACGTACTTGCCTCCCGTATCTGCCAGAAGCACCGTTGCATCATAGGTTTTGCCTGTCTTTTCGGAATAGAGGCCCTTGACCTTTGCCTTACCGTTTTTGAGCAGAGCAGCGGCGATCTTCGGTGTGAACGCCTTTTTGCGCTGCTCAAAGAAGCGGTCATTCTTCCACATCACGAACTGACAGCTACGATTTCCGCAGTAGAAGTTTTTCTTGCCCTCATAGACGTTTTCACTGCACCGGGGACACTTGCCGATAATAACCCGTTCCGACTGGAACAGGTTTTGTTTGTCCGCGCTGATGCAGGAGTAGGTCTTGACCAGTTGGCGCACCTGCGCTTCAATTTCGGCCATGAACTCGTCCGCGTCTGCATTGCCCTTGGCAATCTCGGTCAGGCGGTTTTCCCATTCGGCGGTCAGGGCGGGAGAGGTCAGGCTTTCCGGCAGAACCACCGCCAGATTGATGCCGTCCTTGGTGGGGACAAGCTGTTTGCCCTTGCGCTGCACAAAGCCCATTTGCACCAATTTTTCCAGAATCGCGGCGCGGGTGGCGGGTGTGCCCAGCCCCTTGCGTTCCGCTTCCTCCGGCATATCCTCGGCCCCGGCCCGCTCCATTGCTGACAGGAGCGTATCTTCGGTGTAGGCTTTCGGCGGGGATGTGAAGTGTTCCGATACGGTAGAAGTTACGCGGAAACTCTGCCCCTCGGCCAGTTCTGGCAGGGTGTTCAGCATTTCTTCCTCGGTATCTGCTTTCAGGGTGGAGCGGAACCGTTGGTCGATCTCTTTCCAGCCGGGGACAAGCACGGTCTTTCCCTTGGCGGTGAACTCATTTCCTGCACAGGAAAATACCACAGTCACGGTTTCGTACTCATGGGGTGCGGCTATCGCGCAGAGCAGTTTGGAGCAGACAAGGTTCATCAGCTTGCATTCACTCTCGGCAAGACCAGTGAAACCCTGCTTTAGAAATTCGGACGTGGGGATGATGGCGTGGTGGTCCGATACCTTTTTGCTGTTCAGAATCCGGCCTACTTCCGGGGTCAAGTCAAGCCCTTGGGCAAAGGGCAGCAGCCTCAGCAGGTCAGACACAAGATGTTGTACTGTCTGGCCCATATCCTCGGTCAGATATTGGCTGTCGGTGCGGGGATAGGTCAGCAGTTTCTTTTCGTAAAGCTGCTGGGCATAATCAAGGGTCTGCTTTGCCGTGAAACCGAACAGGCGGTTTGCCTCCCGCTGCAAGGTGGTCAGGTCATAGAGCTTGGGCGGCTGTTCTGTCTTTTTCTCTCGCCGAATGGACGTGCAGACTGCATTTGCACCTGTGCATTTTTCTTTGAGAGAATTTGCGGTTTCTGCATCCGCAATGCGCCCACTGTCTGCTTTCAGGCTGCCGGAATGGATGCCGACCGTGTAATACTTTTCTTTCTGGAAGCGCAGGATTTTTGCGTCCCGGTCCACCAACATTTTCAGTGTCGGGGTCTGCACCCGGCCCACGGTCAGGGTCTTGTGGTACAGCACCGAAAACAGCCGCGTTGCATTGATACCCACCAGCCAATCCGCCTTTGCACGGCAGAGGGCCGATTGATACAGAGCATCATAATCCGAATCCGGGCGCAGGTTTGCAAAGCCCTCCCGGATGGCTGCATCCTCCATGCTGGAAATCCAGAGCCTCTTTACGGGTTTCGTGCAGCCGGCCATTTGGTAGACAAGGCGGAAAATCAGTTCTCCCTCCCGGCCTGCGTCGGTCGCAGCGGTCACACTATCCACATCGGGGCGGTTGAGCAGGGCACGCAGAACTTCAAACTGCTGTTTCTTCTCGTCCGGGACGATGAACTGCCACGGCTGGGGCAGGATGGGCAAATCCTCATACCGCCATTTGCAGTATTTTTCGTCGTACTGGCCAGCCTCGGCAAAGGACACCAGATGCCCGATGCACCAGCTGACCAGATACCCGCCACCCTGCCAATAGCCGTTTTGCTTTTCAGCGGCCCCGATCACGGCGGCAATGCTGCGGGCTACGCTGGGCTTTTCGGCAATTACCAGCTGAACGCTCATGTTTCGTCCTCCTGTCCGTTCTCCGAATGAATCTCGATTTCAGCCGGTTCCTCGTCTGCATCTTCGTCCTCGCCAAAATCGTATTCGTCCAGATCATCGTGCCCGATGGTATCGGCCTTGGGCTTGCGGAACTTGAAATAATAGAGTGCCGCGCCACCGCCAGTCAAAGCCAGCACCAGCAGGATCATCAGACTGCCCATGTTGGACTTGGGCTTTTCCTGCGGCGTTTCGGTGTCAGTTTTCACCGCTTCCGGGGCCGTGCAGTCGCGCAGGCTCTTTTCACACAAGGGGCAGTTTTCGTTGACGTTCCCGGCTTCACATTTCACGGTGCAGGTGCAGAACTCGGTGTCCTGCGGTTCTTCATCCAGCAGGGCCAGCAAGTCGGCATCGTCCACTTGGTTCAGAAAGTGAACAGAAGTTTCCTTGTCCTCGTTGGCACGGTCAATCAGGATGTAAAAATAATTCCCGGCCTTGGTGGTCACTGTGATAAGCTGCTTGTCGCCGTAAAAGTCATCCACCAGTGTTGCATTGCCCTTGGGCGTGATGGACACGCCCTCCGGCTCCATGCCGCCCGTAGTCGGTTCTTCCTCGGTAATTTCTGGCAGAGGTTCCGGGGCAGGGTCAGAGCCGCTTGCAAAAGCGGGTATGGAAAAGGAACAGAGGCAGAGCAGGATAGCCAGCAGTCCAGCTGCAAAACGGCGGTTCCAATCAGGTTTCATTGGCGGCATCCTCCTGTTTGTGGTACGGTGTGGCGGTGGGTGCAGCATTCAGCGCACCGCTGCGCAGGAAGGCCGCGAACTCGTCCGGCTTCATGTTCATGCTGCGCACCAGCTGAATGATCTGCAAGTTTTCCTGTTCAGTCTTTGCAGCTTCCAGTTCTTTCAACTGCTGCTGGTATTCAGAGATTTTTTCTTTGAGCCGTTCAATATCGCGCTCAATGCGGGAAAGTCTTTTTGCCATACAAAATCCTTTCTGGCGTCACGGTAAACGCCCATAGCTGTAAAAATGTCCTTGCCAATATTTTGAGTTGAGGTTTGTGTAAGAGATAGGGTCGCCGCAGTGCAGCATGATGGAATTGCCTACATAGATACCGCAATGGCTTACGCCGGGGGTATCGTAGGTTCCCTTGAAAAACACAAGGTCGCCCGGTTTGACCTGCGCTGTCGAAACAGGGGTACAGAGGTTGTAAAGGCCCTGTGCGGTCTGGCGGCCCACGTTCCAGCCGGAATGATTCAGCACCCACGAAATGTAGCCGCTGCAATCAAAGCTGGTGCTGGGCGAACTGCCGCCCCACACATACGGGTAGCCGATGTACTTTGTTGCTTCCTCCATCATGGCGGCAAACTTATCATCCTTGAGGGCTTCCGGGGGAATATCGTAGCAGGTGGGCTGCTTGATGGTAGACGCATTGGGGTACTGTGCCTGCCCGAACAAATCCGGCCGGTTGCCCAGCGTGCGCATATAGAGCGAATAGGCACTAAGCTGTTCTTCGGTCAGTACTTCCACGGGCAGGTGGGATAAATCCTTGTTCTTCAGCTTGACCGTGCAGATGTAGTATTCATACGGTTCTTGGTAGGTGATAACTTGCGGCACGCCATACGGGCCAATAATGACCATCATTTTTGTACGGTAACGTATCTGCATGGTCACGGTCTCGGTCAGGATGTACTGCTTTTCAAAGAGCATTTCAAGTTCGCCCTGTACCTCGGCCAGCGTGAACACGCCGTCATGCAGCGCGGACAAAATCGAGATCAGCACATAGGGGTCATGCTCGATTTCGTCCAGATAAAAATGGTATTCATCGTAGTTGTGGGTGGCCTCGTAGGTGTCGAGATACCGTTGCAGTTTTTGTTCCAGCTTGGCGTAGGCTTTCTCTGCACCCAGCATATCCTTGTCCTTGGAAAAGTAAGAGGATGCCGTCACGCCGGTTCCAGCGGTGCCCGCCATCACGGTGCAGGACTGCAACCCCGTTATCAAGAGCAGAGCCAGCAGACCGAACACCGCCACGATCAGAATAGTTTTCCAGTTCCGGGCCGCAAATTCGGCTACCCGTTCGCCGCCCTCGGCCGCCAGCTTTGTTACCTGGAAACCGTTCTCTGCGGTGGCGGCTGCACCCTGCGCGGCGGCTTGTCCGGCCTGCCATGCAGCTTTGGCGTACTGTTGCTTGATACGCCGTTTCTGCCACATCCGGGAAATGGGGTTGCTGGCCGCCTGTGCAATTTGCGGATTGTCCCGCAAAGATTTCTGGTAAAAGTATTCTGCATTGGCAGACATGAGCTGACGCTCTGCCTTTTCCACGGCCTTGTAGGGCTTCATCTTGTGGTGCCGGATGCCGCTGCGGATGGCTTTGGCGGTCTGACGCTCCACCAGTTCTTCACCTTTGTGGCCGCCCTCCACGCCCACATTTTCGTGTTCGACCTCGTGGATTTTTCCGTGAGCGAACAGCAATGCTTCCGACAGCGGGCGGCTGGCCGGGTTTGGTTTCAGGCTGGGCGGGCCTTTGTCCTGCTGCTCAAAGCGCAAGGTGGATTTTGCCTTGCCGCTGGCTGCATCGTAAACTTTTTCCTTGACCGGGACACGCTTCTTCGGCAGAGCGGCGCGGGCCGCATCCAGCTTGTCGGCCTTTGCTTCCGCCTTGTGGATGTACGGCTGCAACTCCGGGTCTGCCCGTTCGTCCTCGGTCAATTCCAAACGGGCAGCGGAACGGTGCAGGCCATCTTCGCTTTCGGCGGTGGCCGCTGTTTCTGCTGCTTTTTTCGCTTTCTTTTTATTTTTATGCCCGTCCTTGATGTCCTCGGCCCGTTCCAGAATTTTTTCGGCCTTGCCCTCGGCATCCGTGGAATAATCCTGTTCTGCCTCCCGGCTGGAAACGTTCTCCACGGTGCCGTCCGCCTGATTTTCCACCACCAGACCATCACGGGTCATGGTCTGGGTGACTTTGGCTTTTGCCTGCAATTCTTTCAAGGTTCTTCACCTCCCATCGGACAGCGGCCTGTTTCAATGTCTGCAATGTATTTGAGAATCGGGAACACCTGCGGCGGCGAAACTGCATTGCCCAGTGTTTTCATCCGCTTGCTGCGGTTCGGCACATCTTCGGTCAGGCGCGGGATGTCGGCGGGCTCTTTGGCCCAAAGGGAATGTCCGTCCATTTGCGCGGGAAACCCATCAGCCACTCTACCCAGTCCGGGTTGAGGTAGGGCCTTTCCAGCGTGGTGGGGGTCATGCGGTAGACCACATGAGAGAGCCGCGCCGTCCATGCTTTGCCATCCTTGTTCATCTTGCGGTAACTGCCATTCGCAGAGATTTGGATGTCCAGCCCCTTGCCCACATCCCCGGTGTCGCTGGCAAGGGGCGTGGGAAGCAGCGGAGCCGATGATGAATACCCGTTTCCGTTCGTGCCACGCGCCAACGGCAGCAGCAGGTAATACGAAAACCCGAACATCGTAACCTGCCTGCTCCAAGTCAATGAGCGTTTTGTCGAGCCCCATACGGAGGAAGCCAGCAACATTTTCTCCAAGCACCCAACGGGGCTGCAATTCCCGGATGACCCGCAGCATTTCGGGCCACAGGTAGCGTTCATCGTGGAAGCCGCGCTGCCGCCCTGCGGTGGAGAACGGCTGGCACGGGAAGCCACCTGAAATGAGGGTGACGGTGCGAAGTCCTGTTTTTTCAAAGAAAGCCTCCTTTGTCACGGTGGTGATGTCCTGAAAGCGGGGCACCTCCGGCCAGTGGCTTGCCAGCACAGCGGCGGGAAAGGCCGCCCACTCGCATTGACAGACAGAGGTGAAACCCGCTGCTTCTGCGGCAAGGTCGATGCCGCCGATGCCGGAAAACAAGCTGAAATGTGTTAAGCTCATAGCTCCACCACCTCGCTGAGCCGGGTGGTCATGATCTTATAGAGCTGGGTGTTTTTCGGGATGGGGTTTGAGAATGGCAGCACCACATTTTCAAAAATCAGCAGTCCTTCGCCCGGTTCGGAATTGTCAATGTACTTCTGCTGGTCTGCGGAGAGGTTCAGCCGTTCCGAAAGGATTTTGCGGTCGCCGGATGCCTGATTCAGCAGCGTGATGAAGTCGCTGTTTTCCAGAATGTTCTCGATCTCCGGCGAAGAAAGAAGGTCCTTCACATTCTGGGTGGCGCCTGTGGGCACACCGCCCCATTTGCGGAAGCGTTTCCAGATCTCGGCACTGTACGCGGCGGTCTGTTCTTCTTTCAGCAAAAGGTGGAACTCGTCTGCAAAATACCATGTGGCCCGGCCTTGGCTGCGGTTTTGGGTGACACGGCCCCATATCTGGTCTTGGATAATGAGCATCCCCAATTTCTTTAACTGTTTGCCCAGTTCTTTGATGTCAAAGGCCACAAGCCGATTATGGATGTCCACATTCGTTTTGTGATTAAACACATTCAGCGAGCCGGACACATACAAGTCCAATGCCTGCGCCACCCGGTCCGCTTCCGGCAAATGCTGGTCGAGCAGAGCTTGGTGAAGGTCAGACAAAATCGGCATATTCTCTGGGCAGGGGTTTGCCAGATAGGGGCGATAGATTGCTTTCACGGCACGGTCTATCACGGTGCGTTCAATCGCTTCCAGACCCGTTTTGCCGCCCATGACCAGTTCACAGAACGACAGCACAAAATCCGATTTCAGGGCAAGCGGACTATCATCCTCGGAGTAGTTGAGGTTGATGTCCAGAGGATTCACATAGTCCTTGCTGGTGGGCGAAAGTTTGATGACCTGCCCATGCAGCCGCTTGACCAGCGGATAATACTCGGCTTCTGGGTCTGAAATAAAAATATCGTCAGCAGTCGTTAAAAACACACTGACGATTTCGGACTTGCAGCTCATGGATTTGCCGCTGCCGGGCGTGCCCAGCTTCAAGCCGTTTGGACACCGGGCCTGCTTGCGGTCCAGCATGATCATGTTGTGGGATTTTGCGTTGATGCCGTAGTACATGGCCGCACCGCTCTGGAAAAGCTCCTGCGTTACAAAGGGCACGAACACCGCCACGTTGGAGGTGGTAAGGCTGCGCTGAATCTTTATCTGGTTGATGCCCAGCGGCAGGCTGGACACAAGGCCCTGTTCCTGCTGGTAGTCCAGCCGGACAAGCGAGCAGTTATACTTCTGTGCCACACCTGCGGCTTGGAACACATCGTTGCCCAGCTTTTGCTTGGTGTCGGCCACATTCAGCACAAGAAAGGTCAGCATGAAAAGCCGTTCGTTCCGGGTCTGCAATTTGTTCAGCAGCTTTTTGGCGTCCTCGCCGTAAGTGGCAAGGTCGCTGGGCAGGATGTCCATGTCGTACCCGGAACGGACAGCCTTTTTCTGCTCCTGAATCTTCATGGCGTCAAGGTCTGTGATCTTCCGCTTGATGGTTTTGATGGCCTCGGTCTGGTCGATGGCCTGCACATGGAGATTGACGAGAATGCCGCTTTCCGTTTTGAGAAAATCGGCCAGCATTTCATCCGAAAGTTCCGGCGCAAGGATTTGTAAAAAGCTCACAGCTCCATATTTGCCGCCCAGTCCAAAAGTCTTGGCCGTGCCGAAGCAGAGGGAGGACGGGGCCACAAAATCCTTAGTGGACAGGCCGGAGGGTGCCAGCCAGTCCCAGTCAAAGCGGAACGGTTCCCCGTCCGGGTGGAAGATGCCGTGCAGCACCTCCAAACGCGCCTGTCCGTCCATGACGTGCGCCACGCAGCCCATGGTCTTGAAATAGCCCAGCAGGTCAAGACCAATGCGGGTCAGCCGCGCCCGTGCGGTTTTTAGATTGTCTGCCTCGATGGTGAAGGTCAGGTACTTGGTTTTGACAATGCCGTTGTTTCCGCTGGCAAGCTGCTTTTGCAGGATGGCGGTGTACTCGGCGCGGATGTCGTCAAAATCATCCCCCTGCGGTGCGATCTCAAAACTTTTTGCGTACTGCACCGGGTCAACCTTGCGATTCAAAAACGAAAGCTGCACATGGATGGAGGCATCCACATAGTTGTACAGGTCGCACAGGTGTTCAAAGATGGCGGTCCTCGTTTCCGGCTGGGCCAGCTGATAGCTGATGTCCTCAAAGGCAATGCACTTGGAGAACGTGCGTCGGTCAATGCGGCACACACCGTCCGGGTAGATGGCCTCATACGGGATGGTGGCCTGTGCCGTGCGGGGCTTGCCGTCACCCTTGTACTTGCGGAGAACGGCATCAATTTCTTTTTTCTGGGCGCGGGTGAGCTTTTTGGGCTTTTCGGTTTCGCGGGGTATCGTTTTTCTGGACAATGGCCTTTACCTCCTGTTCCATTTGGTATTGCCGCACAAGGGCGGCGTAAGCATTGTTGGTCTGATAGGGCCTTTCCTTGGGACGAATAAAGCAGCACTGAATCATTTGCTGAATCACCACTTCAAGGGGCTGGCCGTGCCGCTCGAGCAGAGCGAACAGCAGCCCCGGCAGCATGGCAAAAATCATCAGCAGGGCCGCTGCACTGTTGGAAAGATAGTCCCGGGTCAAAAAATAAAGCGGCCCGCCCGTGAGGAGCGCGCCGCCGAAGCAGACCAGCTGCCGCTTGGTCAGCCCGAATAAGACTTTGGATTTTACATGGGTCAAATCTTTGGGAACGGTCACATACGCCATTCAAACGCTCCTTTCTCAATGGGCGCCAAACACGGATTTGCTGATGCTGCCGGTCTTGAACAGACAGAAACAGAGTAGCACGGTGTAGCCCATGCAGCCCCAGATGGCCCCGGCAATGTCCGCTGCACCTGAAATGTTGCGTATCAGCACCGCATAGATGCCCACGACAATCATAATCAGGAACGCTTGGAAGCCTAACGCCAAAAGCGATTTCAAATAGTTCTGCCCGGTGCTGCGCCACTCGCTGCTGCCCATGGTCGCCAGCGGGATAGGCCCCAGTGCGGTCACAACGTAAATCTCAATCATGCGGCCGTAGGTCACAAGGAAGATGCAGATGGACAGGATGTTCATGGTCAGGCCCACCACAAGGGTCTGGAACCACAGGCTGAGCAGACTGCCGATGGTCATGCTTTCCAGCTGAAATTCCAGTCCGGGTATCAGGCGGTCAAAGTGGATGGACGTTTCGCCGATGATCACGCCGGAGCTTTGGTTAACAACGCTCTGAGTCGCATCGAACACGCCCATGACGATATTCCATGTGTTGCTGACAATGAGGATGGCAAAGGCAGACTTGAAAATCCAGCGGAAGAACATAGAAGTGTCAAAGTCGTGCATATTGTTCTTTTCGGTAATCATCTGGATAAGCTCATGGCACATCACAAGGGCAAGGATAGCCGCTGCAATGGGCAGCACCACCGTTTCGGAAAGACTGCGCAGCATATTGAAAATGCCGCTGTTCCATGCCTGCGGGGTAGAACCAACGTCCGAAGCGATTTCGCCCACCTTGGCGTTCACGTTATCGAACAGGCCGGAGAGGTTGCCCGTGATGCCATCGATCAAAATGCCTTTTATCCATTTCTCGATGATCTCACTAATCAAGCAAAGATACCTCCTTTCCCGCGCCCTCCCATGTGAGAGGGAGAGCGCGGAGTAGGATTTTAAGTATTCGTTGTTCGGAAAATTGTGGGCAGTGATGCAGGACTTAGCCCAGCAGCCCGGACAGCAGCGGGACAAGGGTCACGCCGATCAGGGCAACGCCGCCGCCCGCAACCAACTGCTTCACGCCCTGGCTCTTTGCCGCAGGGTTGTCCGACCCATAACCTTCCAGAAGGTTGATGACGCCCCATACCGCCAGACCAGCGCCAAGAGCCATGACCAGAATTTTAAGAATGTCGATTGCCTGATTGAAAAATTCCATATACGTTCCTCCATTTTGTTTGTTTGATGGTTTTGGGTACAAAAAAAGCCGCCCACATCGGCGGCGCTTCGGGTCATCATGGCCCGAAGTTACACAAACTCGTCGCTGTCCAGATCATCGAAATTCAACAGGTCAGCTTCTTCGTCCGTGTCGGAGCCGTCCACTTCGTACACCGTGTATTCGTCCTCCGGCTTTAGTCTCAATGGCCGGTGGCGGAACAGGCTTTCCAAGCGGAAGGCGTTTTTCTTTTTATCAAATTCGGCTGTGTACTTGTAATTCGGGTGCTTTTTCAAGTCATACTTCGGGGACAGGAAGGGCGGGAGCCCCCGAAGCTGCAAGATACATTTATCCCCGGGCATGGTGGTGATCTCGCTGGTGGTCATCAGCTCCCGGCCAAGCCGCTGCATATTCTGGCTGTAACTTTCAGACTGTCCACGGCTGCGACCCTCGGTCTGCATGGAAATGGTGGCCTTGCCCAGCCAGTTTTCCGAAATATCCTTTAGGGTGGAAGCCTCCCGGCCTCCGAGGAACACGATACTGTCCATGTTTCCCATGATGGTTTCGGAATGGTCTTTGTACAATGCCTTGCACTGGCTCATTGCCTGATAAAAAAGCGTCAGGCTGATCTCACGGGAGCGGATGACAGCCACGATTTTTTCCAGCCCCGGCACCTGTCCGGTGTTGGCAGCCTCGTCCCATAGCACCCGCACATGGTAGGGCAGACGCCCGCCATAGGTGTTATCAGCCCGTTCACACAGAAGGTTGAACATCTGCGAAAAAGCGAGGGCAACCAAAAAGTTGTAGGTGGTGTCCGTGTCGCTGATAAGAAAGAACAGCGCTGATTTTTCATCCCCCAGCTTATCCAGCTCCAGTTCGTCATAAGACATGATCTCCCGAAGCTGGGGAATATCAAAGGGAGCCAGTCTTGCACCGCAGGAAATCAAGATGCTTTTGGCTGTCTTGCCGCTGGCGAGCTTGTATTTCTTATACTGCCTCACGGCGAAGTGCTGGGGGCTGCGACGTTCCAACCCGTCAAACATATAGTCCACCGCATTTTTGAAGGTTTCGTCATCCTCCCGGACTTCCATGCTGTTTATCATTTCCACCAGCGTATTCATGTTGCGTTCTTCCTCCGGCCCCTCAAAGACGATGTAGGCCACAAGGGCGCAGTACAAGAGGGTTTCAGCTTTAGTCCAGAACTCGTCGCCCTCCTTGCCGTCGCCTTTGGTGTTGGCGATCAGAGCAGTAACGAATTTCAAAACATCGCTTTCCGTCTTGATATAGGCCAGCGGATTGTAGTGCATGGATTTTGAAAAGTCGATACTGTTGAACACCCGCACCCTGTATTTCTCCCGTTGCAGAAACCGCCCGCACTGGTCGAGGGTGCCGCCCTTCGGGTCTACCACCACATACGAGGAATGGGCTTGAAGGAGCTGCGGGGTCAACCAGAACCTTGTCTTTCCCGAGCCGGACGAGCCGATGACACAGGCGTTTAGGTTCCGGGCATTGGCGGGTATCTTCGGACGGGTGTTCATGGTAAGGAACTCCGTCCCGGTCAGAATGACATTGTTCTGAAATTTAGGGTCAACAAACGGCTTTATATCCTCCTTTGTTCCAAAGCGGGCGGTGCCGTATTCCGCATCCCGCCGGAATTTTTTCGCCTGCCTGATCTTTGACTGTATCAGCAGATACACCCCAGCCGCACCGGCAAGGCCCACCAGCAGGTCAATACCGCCAAGCCCCGGCCAGTAGGTTTCAAAGGCTTTGGGGAAGGTATCGAGCATCCCCATGAGCTTTGTCCCGAAGTCTGTGCCGGGGGCGATCCGGTAGGCCGTCCCGATTTTGGAGAAGAACCAGAACACAAAGAGGTACGGCAGGTTTGGGAGCACATATTTTCTAATCTTGTCACTCAACGTCCGTCCTTCACCGCCTCTCTGGTCCGCTGCTTTTCCTTTGCCTGTGTCCTGATCTGCTCCGTGAATTTCCGAAGCTGGCCGAGGATGGAAGCCTTGTCCTGCTCTTTGTTCAGCACCTTTGCGCTGTACTTCTGGAAGGCCGCCGTGATAGCGTCCGCCTGATTGGCTTTGAAAAACAGTAGGTAATGACCGGGGCTCACTTTATGGAAAGCGTAGTCCACATGGAACTCCTTTGCGATCCGGTCAAAATCCTTTGGGGCTCCCACATAGGGCATGGCGCTTTTGCCGCCATAGTGGTTCATCAGCTTTTTTACACTCTGGCGTCCCTGCGGGGTCAGCGCTTTCCGGTGGTGCTTTTGCAGTGCCCGCGCCACCTTCCCGAGAGCGGCAGCCAGCACTTTTCCCGTGAGCTTCGTTGTCCTGATCGAAAGGGCAACCGTTTTTTGGTTTACTTCTTCCTGCATAAAACCTCCTTTCCGTCGGGGTTCCCGCTATCCGGGAGGCCCCCGTACAATCTCGGGGAACAGAAAACCTCGGGCCAATGTGGCCCGAGGCTTACCGCTCGGCATCCCTGCCGGACGGAGCTTTCTTTTCCGGCTCCGTCTGGACTTTTTCGCCCTGTTCCCGCATGGTCTGCAAGATAGAGGGCTTCTTTTGAAGCTGGGAGGGCTTTTCGCCGGACAGCGGCTTGATACATTCCAAACGGTCAGCCGCCCGGATGGCGTTGTCCGTGAGCTGCCTCTGCCATGCGCCCACGCTGGGAGCCCAGCGAAAGCCGCTGCTTTTCAGCTCAGCCCGGGTGTCCGCGTCAGGCTTTCCATCAAAGAACGCCTGCAAGCGGTTGTCCTCTCGGTTCATTTCCACACGGCCCCCATCGAACTCCCAGCCGGAAAATTCCTGCTGTGCCTGTTTGGAAAGCTGTTCGATACGGGCCTTTACCCGGCGGATCTCCGCATTGTTGTTGGTAAGCTGGTAGCTTTCAAAGGGCCTCGGGTCGCTCCGCCAGCTTGCCGCCATGCTTGCTTTCAGCTTTTCGATCTGGTCCGGCGACAGCAGCGCACAGCCATCCAGCTTGCCATGCTTGCGGTAATAGGCGTTGACCTCCTTCATAATGAGCTGGGAGCGTTCCAGCCCGTCCAGCTTCTTCTGGAGCTTTTCAATCGCTGCCGGGTCATCGGCGCTGATCCCGCCCATGCCGGTACTGCGTATCTTATCCAGCAGCCCTTGAATATACCGCCATTCCTCCATGTTGCTGTCCCGGGCCCGGTTCTGTTTTTCCTTCTTTCCCACCGGGAAATTGGCAGGTCCGGCGATCATCACAGAGGGAACCCTTGCGTCAATGGCAAAGCCCTGGTTCATGTTTTCGGCCAGCTTGCGGGCGTAGGTGTCTAACAGATGGTCGATCTTCTCATGGTACATGGGGTCCACCCGGGATTTCTGCTTTTCCGCTATGGCGGCGGCCTTGTCCACCATTGCCCGGTATTCCGCCGTTGCGCTCCCTTCCTTGTAGTCGGAAAAGCTGTTCATTTCTTTTGCCCGGCGGGCGGCTCCTTCATTGATAGGGTAATAGTTGATGGTATGCACCTCCTTCATGCTTCGGGCCATGCTGGCCCGAAGTCTTACCGTTCTTCATGGGAAGGCCCCGCCTTGTCCTTTTTCGGAGCGGGCGGGGCTTCTTGAAACCGTTTGAGTGCAGCGAGAATGGAGTGGACAGGCTCGGCCTTTTCAGGATAGGCAAATATCCGGTGTTCCGGCGGAATGTCCTGCGGCCCGTGGTAATACTCCTTGAAGCCCTCCGGGACTGCCGACACATACCCACCGGGAGCGAATACGCCGCCCTCGTTGATACGCACATCCCGCCCATATGCTTCATAATCGAAGTAGTTCTGAATGTGCTCCGGTATGTCGATAGTCCCAAGCTCGTCGGCGTAAAGACGGCCCAGCCCTTCATCATCGGAAATATCCGGGTAAAAGCGGTAAAGGTCAAGGTTCTGCGTCAGGTTTATCAAATCCTTCACGCTCCTTGTGTGGTTTCCTAAGACAAGAGCGGCTTCAAAGGTTTCCAGTCCGCCCTTATCCCGTACTTCCAGCAGGGCGTGGCCCAGCTCGTTCAGCTCGTCGATGTTCTCACATTCGTAGAGATGATCGTAGAGCCCCAGCACATCACTGTCAAAGCTGGTAAAGAACACTTCGCTGTACCGTTTTCCGTCTATCCCGATTTTGGCAAGGGCGGCCTGCAACTCCTGTGTCGTCATGGGGAAATGTACCGTTGTCCCTACCTCAATCCCCATTAAGGGGTATAGGGCTGTATTGGTTATATAGGCTTCAAACATGGGCTCATTCCTCCTTTCCGGCCCGGTCAGCCAGCACCTCATAAATCCCGGCCATAATGTAATCGGCGCAAGGGAGGGCAATCGCATTTCCCAGCGCCTTGTAGCGTTGCAGAGGCCGAATCTCCACGCCGTCCGCCCCGTACTTTGTCCAGCCCTCTGGCAGCCCCATCAGCCGTTCGCTTTCTGTTTCCGTCAGAAAACGGATACAGCCGCCCTCCGGGTCGCCCTCATACCAGAAGGCAAAGGGCGTTACATCACTGGCTAAAAGAGTGGGAAAAGGGTCAGTTGGTAATCCGAAGCTGTTTCGGAAGGCCGTTTCTTCCTGCCTTTTTGCCGCTCCCCGCATACGGAAGCACTGAAATGGGTGGATGACTGGTATCTGCCGCCCTGTTTCAAAAGAAGCTGTTCGATCTCCTTCGGCGGCGGCCCGCCCGCCCTCTCCGCAAGGCGGAGGAAGTGGGAGCATTGGACGGGGCTTAAATAGTATGTCTGCGGCACATCTGCCTCCAAAATCCGCCACGACGAAAATCCGCTGCCTTCGTGCCAGCCTTCGGGAGCCTGCCCAATACTGGGCGTCCATGAGCCGCCAGCACACATCAGGCGTTCCCCCTCGCACCATTCCGGCGTTTCCCCATTTTCCCGAAGGAGGCATTGGAACTTCGGTGTCCGAGAAGGCGGATAGGACGGCTCTAAAGTCCATCCGGTCATTTGTAGAAAACGCTCCCATGACGTTTTCCCAAACAGCGATAGCTGGATATAGGTTATCAGTAGCATCCCTCATTTCCTGTATGATACGAAACGCCTGATAGAACAGGCTTGATTTTGCCCCGGCAAGGCCGGAGCGGTTGCCGATCAGAGAAAGGTTCTGACAGGGAGAGCCGAAGGTTATCACATGGACCGGCGGGATTTTCCCGCCGTCCACCTTCGTAATATCCCCCAAATGCACCATGTCGGGAAAGTGCCTTTTGGTTATGGAGATGGGCGCTTTTTCAATCTCGCTGGCCCAGACCGGACGGATACCGCACCGGGAAGCAGCCAGAGGGAACACGCCAATCCCGTCGAAAAGGCTCCCCAGCTTAATGTCCGGCATGGCCCGGGGTGCCGTGTCCCTTCACGGCAAGCACCCCTTCCAGCGTTGTCGCCGCAATGCCCAGCCGTCCGGCAACCGCAATATCGTTTTTCACATCCTCGTCCACAGCGCTGCCGCAGACGATCAGGGTGTGGGAGCGCCGCAGCATATCCCGGCGCATATCGATCCCGGCCTTATGTTCCTCGGGAACGCTGTCATTCAAAAACAGCGGCAGATACAAGAGCGGGCAGATCGGGGAAAAGCCCGCCTCATAAGCAAGGCGGCAGTAGTGGGTCGCCAGCTCCATATCAACATCCGGCTCGCCGCTCCATGCGGCGGTCAGGTATGCTAAAGGTCGTTTCATTGGTTGAACCTCCATTTCTGTTTTGGTTTAGGGAAAAGCAAGGTATCGCCCAACCCCTCCGCCCCTTCCCCCGGGAAGGGGAACGGCTCTGGAGAATTTATATCCCCGTCGCTTGATCGGGAAAAAGCATAACCGGGAGAAATCCGTCAAGGGTGCCTCTGGCACCGCCTGCGGCAGCGCTGCCCTTGACTGATTTTCCCGGCTATGCTACGGAATAACTGGCGACGGGGAATAATTTATATCTCCAGAGCTTCGGGGCGCGGGGCAGAGCCCCGCAATCCTCGGGCCACGTTGACCCGAAGTTTCGGCTTACTTTTCCTGTTCGTTTTTCTTCTCCGGCTTTTCGTGTTCCTTCTGCTGGCCCTTCCAGTCGTCCAGCAGCTTGATAATCTGGTCCTTCATTTCCCTCGGCGTAGTTTCCTTGCCGAAATACTTGCTCAGTTCCGCACCTGTCAAAATCACTTTGTCTACCTCCTTTTTGTCCTCCATCATAATGCCGTCGATCACGTCCCCGTTGAGTAGCTTCTTTTCGTCCAACTCACGCATACGCTTTGCCTGCGCCTGTGAAGGCGAGGACTGCTGGCTGTCAATGGCGACGGCGATATAGTTCTGGTTCTTCTTGCCGATATAGGAAAGCTCCACCGCCGTAGTAAAACCCAGCTTTTTTTCATCCATCAGCTTCATCAGGTCTGGAACCAGCTCATTGAGACGGATATACCGCTGCACCTGCTTGACGGCCATCTTGTTCCGCTCGGCCACGATCTCGTTGGAGCGTTTACCTGCGTCCTTCGGGTCAATCTGGCCCGAAGTGCGGGAGCCCTGGTGCTTGATGGCTTCAAGCTGCATTTTTAAGGCTTTGGCCCGCTCACTGGGGAGGATTTCTTCACGCTGGTTCAGATTGTCCTCCACCATCTGTGTGATGGCTTCATCATCTGTCAGGTTTCGGACGATACAGGGCATATCCGCATATCCGGCAAGCTCACTGGCTTTCTGGCGGCGGTGGCCGGACACGATCTCATAGCCGCCATCCTCACGGGGACGGACGATAGCGGGCTGGGTCACGCCCTTGTCCTTGACGCTGGACACCATAGCCCGCATTTCTTCATCATCCCGGACTTCAAAGGGATGGTTCTTGAAGGCGTGGAGTTCGTTCAGCTTGATATAGACGATCTGCTCCTTGCCCCGGCGTGGAGCATCCTTTGGCTTTTCGGGTCCTTTCGGAGCGGGAGCGGCCTGTATCGTTGGAGCCGTTTTTTTCTCCGGTTCCTTTTTGACCGCCTTTTCCGGTTTCTGTGCGGGAGCTTTGGACTTCGGGGCTGCGTCCTTGTCCTTATTTGCTTTCGGGGGACGGCCCCGGCGCTTCGGCTGTTCCGGCTCTTTGGGTTTTTCCTCTGCTTTTTTCGGAGCCTCCGGCTGCTTTTCCGGTTTCTCCGCTTTTGCCGGGTCAGGCTTTTCCACGCCGGGAGCTGCCGCCCGTTCCTCGACTTTCTTTTCCTTCATAATTTCAGCGAAGTTATAGACAGAAACCTGTGGGTTCTTTACCTCTGGTTCCGTCTTTTTTTCCGGCTTCGGGGAAACGGAAACCTTCCCCGGCTCTTTTGGGGGAGCGGGAGGCGTTTCCTTGCCCGGCCCGCTATCCGTTACCGGCTGTTCCGGCGTTTTTGTGATTTTATCATCTGCCATAAGCATTTACCTCCTGTTTTTTGGCATGAAAAAAGAGGCTCAACTTTTCAGTCAAGCCCCCGTGGGAAGTTCCTCCTTTCTCCGCCATGATACAAAAATACCGCCCGTAGTCTCGTTTGGGCGGTACTTTGTGTAAGATTGGCAGTCCATTATTAAGTTTTTTATTATGTTCCCTTTGTACACCGTTGCAATGATTTTATTTTATTATCCTTTGTCCATTCAACCAGGGAAATTCCATCAAATTCCTCTATGCTCCCATTGTTCATTTCATTTTTGAAATACCACTCCACAATCGTCTGATTTCCTTTGTGGAAAAATTGTTTGATTTCCCAAGCAACGACTTTGCCACGAGTATTCCATTCCTGAAACCAGTGTTTTACGATTTGACGGTTATTATATTTTGGACCCCAACTTTCAGTATAAATTACATCTTCTGCAAAAATATTATCAATACCTAAATCCTGTTTTGTAAGCCACATTTCAAACCATAAGTGAATATTTTTTTCTCTTTCATTCACAATCCAGCACCTCACTAACTTCCGATTCATAATGTAAGAGTAAGGTCTATCCGGCCTTGCTCTTTTCCTTTAAAATGGAGGTATGGTCTGACGAACTTTCCGATTGGGACACCACGCCCGCAGACAAATGTGTCAGCTAGCCTCCATTGCTTTGTGCTCGATTCAGCAAGTTGGGACATAGCTCCCGTTTCACGATTGAATATGTGCGTACTTTGGAAAAGCTGGATAGCCATAAATCGAAACGAAAGAAGGAATGTCAATGCTCGCAGTAGGAATCGATATTTCCAAGTCAAAAAGTGTAGCAGCCATCTTAAACCAAGACGGATCAATGCACACAAGTCCTTTTGAATTCCACCATACGCAGCCCGAACTAGACGCTTTCATTAAGTATATTTTGAATAGCAAGCAATCTGCAACCATCTTAATGGAAAATACCGGGCATTACCACTATCCTGTTCTGAAAGCGTTTCAGGAAGCCGGGCTCCCTGTTTGTATGGTTAATGCCTACCAAATCAAGAAATTCGGAGACATGGATCTTCGCAAGGCCAAAACGGACAAGAAAGATGCAGTGCGGATTGCCAGATATGCATTGGAAAAGAGTTATTCTCTGGTTCCATACACATCTATGGAGCAGAAATACGAAGATTTAAGATTTTTGGCACGACAGTATAATCAGCGAATGCTTACGCTGAAAACCAACAAAGTATTTCTACTTAATCTATTGGATGAAACGATGCCTGGCATAACCAACATCCTGCCTCTAACGACCAGAACGCCAGAAACCAGTCTTTCCGTTCTCTTTATCAATCGTTTTAAATCCTATGATCGTATAAAGAAAATGGGAAAAAGTCGTTTTCTTGACGCATTTGAAAAAATCGCAAGGAAATCTCGAAATCGCCAAACCAAAACATATGGGTTGGCAATTTACGAAGCTGCATTACGCAATATCACAACAAGAGGAGAAAACGAATACACTCTTGCGGCTCAAGATCAATGCCTTGAACTTGTCTGTGAATCACAAAAGGCCGCTGATTCAATTATTCTAAAAATGAAAACATTAGCTGAAACGTTGCCCGAATACGCCGTTCTGCGCTCTATGGCTGGTGTTGGGAATCGACTCGGTCCTCTTATCCTTGCCGAAATTGGAGACATCCGCCGCTTTCACAGCGGAAAAGCACTCAACGCTTATGCTGGTAACGATGCGCCTCCATATCAGTCTGGAACATTTGAGAGCCACAATCGCCACATATCAAAACGTGGAAATGCGGCTCTCAGAAAGTATTGCTTTGAGGTTATGCAGGCACTCAAACTTACACGACCTCAAAATGACCCTGTCTACCTTTTTCTGCTCAAAAAGGAACAGGAAGGGAAACCGTATAACGTAGCTAAAATGGCCGGAGTCAACAAGTTTCTCCGCATCTACTACGCGAGAGCGATGGAAACACTCAAGCAACAGTAACCACTGACTCTATTATATAGCTTTTTCAAAAATCCACAACTGCTGTGGGTTCAATTTAATGCGCCCTTTTTCCAAAAGAAAATCGGAAAATCTATAAAAAAACTCTTGACAAATACATTAGCAAGATTTTTCGGTTTCATTCTACATCAAAACTATGAACAATTCAACCACAGAAAGAGAGGTATCAGTCATGTACTACACCCAAGAACAGATAGACCACGCCAACCAAGCCGACCTTGTTTCTTTCCTGCAATCACAGGGCGAGCAGCTTACCCGCGCCGGGAACGAGTACCGCTGGAAACGGCACGACAGCTTGACCGTCCGGGGAAACAAATGGTACAGGCACAGCCAGAGCAAGGGCGGCGGCCCCGTTGACTTCCTCATGGAGTTTTTCGGAAAGAGCTTTACCGAAGCCGTTGAACTTCTCACAGGAGAGAAAGGCGCAGCCCCACCGCCGGACAGCCCCGCGCCCCTCTCCGATTTCCGATTGCCGCCCCGCAGCCCCACCGCCGAACAAGTGAAAAGGTATCTTACCGAAGCCCGCCGCATTGATGAAGATGTGACGGGCTTTTTCATTTCCAGCGGCGATATTTACGAGGAAGCCGCCCATCACAACGCCGTATTCGTCGGCAGAGATGAAAGCGGCATACCGAGATACGCCCACCAGCGCGGCACAGCCGGGAGCTTCCGGCTTGATGTGAAAGGCAGCGACAAAGCCTTTAACTTCTGCTACCGGGGCGAGGGCGAAAGGCTGTTTGTCTTTGAAGCACCGATTGACCTTTTATCTTTCCTCTGCCTGTTCAAAAAGGAATGGCAGAAACAAAGCTACCTTGCACTGGGCGGCGTGGGAGAAAAAGCCCTGCTGCGTTTCCTCTCTGACCGTCCGAACATCAAGACCGTTTACCTCTGCCTTGACAGCGACCAAGCCGGAAACGACGCTTGCAGCCGCCTTGTGGAGCTTATGCCGGAGGGCTTGACCGTCCACCGTCTTATTCCCCTTTTCAAAGATTGGAACGAGGTGCAGACGCGCCGGGGAGAAATCGCGGACGGGAAGTATATCCGGGAAGCGATTTACGGCTTGAAAGAGCCGCCGCAGGAAGAAACCGTTGAGATTATCCGTATGAGCGAGGTGGACACACAGACCGTTGAATGGCTATGGGAGCCGTATATTCCCTTTGGGAAAGTAACCATTGTGCAAGGCAATCCCGGCGAGGGCAAGACCACCTTTGCCCTACGCCTTGCCGCCGCCTGCACCACCGGGCGGGAGCTTCCGAACATGAAGCCCCTGCCGCCGTTCAATGTGATTTACCAGACCGCCGAGGACGGGCTGGGCGATACCGTCAAGCCCCGCTTGATGGAAGCAGAAGCCGACCTTGACCGCGTACTTGTGATTGATGAAGCCAAGCGGGAGCTTACCCTCTCCGACGAGCGCATAGAAAAGGCAATCACGCAGAACGGGGCGCGTCTGATTATCCTTGACCCCATACAGGCGTACATGGGCGAAAAGACCGACATGAACCGGGCAAACGAAGTGCGCCCCATGTTCCGCCGCCTTGCCGATGTTGCCGAGCGTACCGGGTGCGCCGTTATCCTTATCGGACATCTCAACAAAGCTGCCGGAGGGCAGAGCGCATACCGGGGCTTAGGGTCTATCGACTTCCGCGCCGCAGCAAGGAGCGTCCTGCTGATCGGGCGCGTGAAGCGAGAACCGAATGTGCGCGTTATCGTCCATGACAAATCTTCCCTTGCGCCGGAGGGCAAGCCCGTTGCCTTTTGCCTTGACCCGGAAACGGGCTTTTCGTGGATAGGCGAATACGACATCACCGCCGACGAACTGCTGTCCGGCGCGGGCGGCAACAACGCCACCAAAACCGAGCAAGCCGAAAGGCTGATACTTGACCTGCTTGCAGACGGGAAAGAGCTTGCCAGCGAGGACATTGTAAAAGCCGCAGCCGAAGCCGGAATATCCGAGAGGACGGTACAGAACGCCAAGCGCAACATGGGCGGCATTTTAGGCGCAAGGCGTGTCGGCGGTCAATGGTACAACTTCATCAAGAAGAAGCAGCCACCCGAACCCGCAAGCTGAAAGTGCAAAACGCAGACCCTTTGCACTTTGCACTTTCGCACTTTCACGATAATTTGCGTCAATAACTCAAAAAAGCACTTGACAAAACGCTTCATGGGGCACCGCCAAAGACATTGCCCCGTACATCGACCCCAAGTTTGAAAACAACATCCTGCTGACCCAGACCGAACGCCTGACCATGACCGGGCGGCCCAAAGACCCCAAGACGGCCCGGAACAAAAATGTGCTGGTGATCGGCGGCTCCGGCAGCGGCAAGACCCGCTTCTATGTGAAGCCCAACCTCATGCAATGCTTTCCCACTTCCGATTATCCCACCTCATTCGTGGTCACAGACCCAAAAGGCACACTGGTTCTGGAAACAGGCCAAATGTTCCAGCGGGCAGGCTACCGGGTGAAAATCCTGAACACGATAAACTTTTCCAAGTCCATGAAGTACAACCCCTTTGTTTACATCCACTCGGAAAAGGACGTGCTGAAGCTGGTGAATACCCTTATCGCCAACACCAAGGGCGAGGGCGAAAAATCGGCAGAAGATTTTTGGGTGAAGTCGGAACGGCTGTTCTACACCGCGCTTATCGGCTACATCTGGTACGAGGCCCCGGCAGAGGAAATGAACTTCACCACCCTGCTGGAAATGATAAACGCCAGTGAAGCCCGCGAGGACGACCCGGAGTTTCAAAGCCCGGTGGACCTCATGTTTGAACGGCTGGAACAGAAAGACCCGGACCACTTCGCTGTCCGGCAGTACAAAAAGTTCTTGCTGTCGGCGGGCAAGACCCGTTCCTCCATCCTGATAAGTTGCGGTGCCCGTTTAGCTCCATTTGACATCCGGGAAGTACGGGAACTGATGGAGAACGATGAAATGGAGCTGGACACCATCGGGGACGAAAAGACGGTGCTGTTTTTGATTATGAGCGACACGGACACCACGTTCAACTTCATTCTGGCCATACTCCAAAGCCAGCTTATCAATCTGCTGTGTGACCGTGCGGATGATAAATACGGCGGTCGGCTGCCTGTCCATGTGCGGCTGATTCTGGACGAGTTCGCCAACATCGGGCAGATTCCCAACTTCGACAAGCTGATTGCCACCATCCGCAGCCGGGAAATCTCGGCATCCATTATTTTGCAGAGCCAGTCGCAGCTGAAAGCCATCTACAAGGATGCAGCCGAAATCATTTCGGACAACTGCGATTCTGTTCTCTTTTTGAGTGGGCGGGGTAAAAATGCCAAAGAGATCTCCGATGCGCTGGGGAAAGAGACCATCGACAGTTTCAACACCAGCGAAAACCGGGGTTCTCAAACCTCCCACGGACTGAACTATCAAAAATTAGGAAAGGCGTTGATGTCAGAGGACGAAATCGCAATCATGGACGGCGGCAAGTGTATTTTGCAGCTGCGGGGCGTGAGGCCGTTCTTCTCGGAAAAGTTCGACATCACCAAGCATCCGCACTACAAGTACCTTGCAGACGCGGACAAAAAGAACACCTTTGATGTGGACAGGTTCTTATCCACCCTGCGCCGGAAACGGCAGCAGGTAGTCGCGCAGGATGAAAGTTTTGACTTGTACGAAATTGACCTGTCGGACGAAAACACAGCCGAATAATTTTTATTTTTAAGTGCCGCAGAACAAGCGGCAGAAAGTGAGGACCTTATGGAATTTTTCAACAGCGCAGTCGATACTTTGCAGACCATCGTGGTCGGTCTGGGCGGTGCCCTGTGTGTCTAGGGCGGCATCAACCTGTTGGAGGGCTATGGACAGGATAACCCCGGCAGCAATGCTCATGTACGGTAGAGAAGCACAAAGCAAAACAAGGATAGCCAGCCCTGCCACTATTCCGAAGTCAGGGGAACGCAATAGAAAAATTTATAGCTGTATGCTATACTTAATTAGCATTTGAACATATCAAGCTGACACAGCAATCTCTTTACTTGCCGTTAATGCGCGTCTACCAATAGTCCGCACAAAGCAAGAGTAGCGTAAAGGTATAAAAATTTCAAACTTCTTTGTAACGAAATTCCGATTTCTCCGTCTAACCTATGAAGCTGAAGGAGGTGATGACAAGTATGGACTATGAAAAGCTCTATAAAGCCTACTATTTACAGGTATACTCGTATACTATTTCTCTTGCCAAAAATCGTGAGATAGCAGAGGAAATCACGCAGAACACATTCTATAAGGCTGTTTCTACAACATCACAATTCAAAGGTAAGTCAGATGAATTGACATGGCTCTGCTCCATAGCAAAAAACCTTTACCATGATGAAATGCGAAGCCGTCAGCGAGTAGCTGATGTGAGTGAAATCAATGACTTGCCATCAAATGAAAATGTTGAGAACTCAGTTGCAGATTCTGACATGGCGTTCCGCATACACCTCGTTCTTCACCGTTTGGAAGAACCATACAAAGAAGTCTTTCAGCTTCGCGTATTCGGGGAACTATCTTTTTCACAAATCGCTGCAATTTTTGGAAAAACAGAATCATGGGCGAGAGTTACTTATCATCGTGCAAAGCTAAAAATTCAAGAAAGGATGGATGAAAAGCATGAGTAAACAATGCGATATTGTTCGAGATATTCTTCCGCTGTATGTTGACGGTGCTTGCAGCGAAGCAAGCGCAGAGATGGTAAAAGAGCATTTGAACGCCTGTGCTGACTGTAACGCAATTTATCAGAAATTGCTTTCTCACACGAGCGAAGATGTTCTTCACGAAGAAAGCGAAAGCGTTATTATGCGCCATGAGGCAAAAGAAAAGCAGAGAGGCAGAAAAAAGATAACGATTGCTGTTCTCGTTTCCATCGCTCTTTGTATCATTGCAATTTTTACAGCTCTCTTTCTGTTACCTATAAACATTGCTTATGAGCCTGTCAAAATCGACTTCCCATTTGAGGTTGAAGATGTCGAAAACGTTGAAATGTACCACTATGACGGAGTGCCTGCATCAGCAGAAAAGAAAGTAGTTGTTGCTGAAAATGATATAAAGACCCTGTATGATAAGTTCAAGGGCTTATCCCTAAAAGACAAAACGACTGAGGAAACTGCCGGAGCAGATGTGACCAGCTTTAGATTTAACCTCTCAGATGGAACAAGCTACGATTTGATTTACGCCTGCTATGGGGTTAAAAACGGCGAATTGAAGTCAGCAGCAGGCGGTTTTAAGTATTTCACAAGTGCGGATATCGGCTCTTATTGGAACAATTTGAATACGGAACTTGAGGCAATTCCTATCAATGAGAGTGAATTGCCGTGAGCAGATAGCAAACCCAGCCGAGCCTGTCAACGGTCAAGATGAACGGCGCAAATGCGCCGCCGTTGACAGCCCCGCCCGTCTTTGCTGTTCGGTAATCAAGAGGGCGACAGCACAAGATGCTGCCGCCCTCTGCCATTATTCAGAAAGGGGGATTTTCCATGACCGAACACGAAAAGTATCAAGAACATATCCGGCATACACACGATGCCTTTTGCAAGACTGTTATTCGCCACGCTGCCATAGACGCAGCCCGGAGCATACGGAGCCGCCGCAAGCGGGAAATCTCGCTTGAATATCTGATAGAAGAAAAACACTATCCATTCAGTACCACAGATAAATACTTTGCGGAGCAATCCGGCATGACCAGCTATCCGCTTTTCGTCTGTGGTCAGATGGTGCTTTTGGAAAGCCCAGAGCTTGCCGCAGCCCTGTCCGCACTATCACAGATGGAACAGGAAATCATTTTCTTGTACTACTTCCAACGATTGACGCATAGGGAGATTGGACGGAGATATGGACGGGCTGGCAACACAACCGGGCGGCGTATTCAGATGATTTTACGGCGGCTACGGGCAGAGTTGGAGGGTTTGTCCTATGAGCCAGCTACTTCCCTATGAGACAATCGTTAAGGCAAGCGAGGGCGACCCGGAAGCTGTTGCCGCCGTCCTATCCCATTATGCGGGATATATCCGCTCTTGTGCGAAAATGGACGGACAGATTAACACGGATATGCAGGAGCATATCGTCAGGCAACTGATAGAAAGCCTGTTGAAGTTCCACTTTGACCGCTAAACAGAAAAGTTGTATAATTAGAGCCTAACAAATTAAACTTCAATGAGGGTAGAGCAAATGGAACAGATTATCAATTATAGAGACATACCCACAGATAAAAGGATTGACATATTAAATGCTCTTGAGCGAATAGGTTTTTTTCCGGCATACGGCGGCGTGAAAACAATGCAGCAAATTATGGAAAAGTCAGTTCCAGGTTCAGGCCCACAATTCTATTTCGTTTTCCGTGAAAATGAGTTGATAGGGTACAATTTTCTCATTGGGGACACTAAGAAATATAAAGCGTTCCCATGGCTTGCTATTAGCAATATGGATGAGCAGAAGTTGACTGTTTGTGAAGAAATGATGAAAATACAAATTGCCTTTTTTGAAGAACTCGGAATGCAAAAGATAGCAGATCATTGCGTTAGGATTATGGAAGATTACAGAAAAGGAATTGGAAAGCAGAAAGAAAGCGATTGCAGATAAATTCCATTTGAAAAACGGCTGACAATTTAATACCGCCGCCCATCACAGCGGCAGATAAGCAGTAAATCTTGAAAAGGTTTACTGCTTTTTTTGCGCCCATTTTCAAAAATCTTTGGCAAACCACACCGCCGGATTGTTGTAGGGAGCAGACAGGGAAAACAAAAAAATTTCCGCTGCGTTTGCCAAAACGCCCCCTTTTCACCGTTGTAGTGGTGAACAGCGGGCAGAACACGCCGCCGCAATCGCTATATTGGTGGAGCAAGCCAGTATATCCGCAAACCAGAGCCGCCGAGGAAAGCGGTAGTTTTTTAGAGCCAGTATATCCGCAAACCAGAGCCGCCGAGGAAAGCGGTAGTTTTTTAGAGCAAGATTCTACCACGGTGCCAAAATCCGCATATCTGCGGTTTTGCCCCCTTTGGTAAATCTTGTTGGGGAGTGCCTTCCCCAAACCCTGCTCATGCGCCCTGTCGGGCGAGAAAGGAGGTCAACGCTTGAAGAAAAAATACAACACGCCCCACCGCTGCCATGTGGTCAAAACCCGCATGACCGAGGAAGAATACGCCGACTTTACCGAGCGGCTGAAACACTATGACATGAGCCAAGCCGAATTTATCCGGCAAGCCATTACACGGGCGACGATTTGCCCCATCGTTACCGTTTCCCCGGTCAATGATGAACTGTTGTCCGCCGTTGGCAGGCTGACCGCCGAATATGGAAAAATCGGTGGCAACCTCAATCAGATTGCCCGCGCCCTCAACGAGTACGGCACACCATACAACGCCCTGTCCGTTGAAGTCCGCGCCGCCATTTCTGACCTTGCTGCCTTGAAGTTTGAAGTCCTGCGAAAGGTAGGTGACGCTGTTGGCAACATTCAAACATATCAGCTCTAAAAATGCGGACTATGGCGCAGCCGAGCAGTACCTCACCTTTGAACATGACGAGTTTACCATGAAGCCCACCCTTGATGAAAACGGGCGGCTTATTCTCCGGGAGGACTACCGAATAGCCACGCTGAACTGCGGTGAGGAAGATTTTGCC
>OHKB01000159.1_pt1 | contig 50209 bp, 38 predicted proteins | sample 1568741 | NCBI WGS metagenome assembly OHKB01 (sample SAMEA3879575, study PRJEB24766) | human gut metagenome | biome: human-associated habitat; feature: feces | place: USA | collected 1985/1987
TCTTATACAAGCCTAGCTGTATTCTTATACGATACCATATCTATTCTATAATCTCCGTCGTGGATTATACAAACCACAGCGTGGTCTATAAAAACCACGACATGATCTATACAGACCACGACGTGGTTTATAGAATAGATACAGTCACAAGATACTTTTTATGCAATAGCTTGATACTTTACATCTATCCTTTACTTATTTATCGGCTAGATAAACATCGGGGAAGGAAAGCCCGCTCGTCATCCGGTTATTATTGTTCGTTACGTTGATCAAAGCCACGTATTTCCGATATTGATCGGTGCTTAACGCCTTTTTCATCAACTTTAAGTTGCCAAATACGGCTTGCCGCATCCGTTTATCCCGCATTTTATGACTTCCCCTCAAGCCCTCGCTTTGCTTTTCCCTAAAATAATCGTTGATCATCGCTACCTCATTAATCTGGCTGGGACGTAATTCCAGATAGCTTACCAATTGGCCCACATTGACTACAAACGGTTCTTTATGTAAGCTCGATTCCTGCGCGAAACTCATTGTCACACTTACCAACAAGGCTGACATAGCCATTACAAAACGTTTCATACTACCTATTCCTTTCATTTGTTAAACCTTAAAAACCTATTTCTCTGTGATCTTTGATACAAATATAGGGTGAGGTTTCCCGCTAGAAAAGGAAGAATCGACGAAGTACGCCGTAGGTTTAGACGAAACCGGGAATCGAAATGTATGAATCAATATCTTCTGTATTTACAGTCCAAGTCAAACAATTGAAAGCCCCTCCATATTCTTCAACAATAGGTGCAATAATGATTTGATGGATTCGTCCTTTATAATCGGGATATAACCTCTCTATCTGACCCATGGCTTCATTGTCAGAATCTGTTCCTAATCCGGGTACTATGACGAAATCTTTTGTGCGAAGCAAATTAACATAGGCCCAGTTATTCTTTTCATCATGCGTGAAAATCAATTCATGAGTATCAAATACATCATTCAAGAGTTTTCTCATTTCTTTAGCGATATTCTTAGGATAAAGAGAAAAATATGCCATGATAGAAGGTTTGGACGATAACCCATTAATAAAATTAACAATTCCATCTGTGTGTCCGCATTCATCGCTAGTATCCCATGGTAACCATACTATTTTTGCACCCAAATCTTTTTCCAACATAGAAGTAATTTCCGCCTTTGAGAAATCAGGATTCTCTATAAGAACCTTTTCAGTCATTACGACCCAAGTCTCTTCGTTGATATTATTACATACAACTATATTCCCTCCATCAACAAGCAACTTTGACTTTGAAATCTTAGGAGTAAAATCAGTGATATGCTTTACCGTATCATTCGGATTCGTTTTATACTTCCTTAAATCAGTCAAATAATCCGGATCATATTGGAACTGCACGAACTCATTGCTTCCAACTTGAATCGGCATGAAATCTCTACACCAATAATCTTTGGTATAGGTCAATCTGCCTGCCGAATAACCATAGATTGATAGGACATTACATATCTCCTTCCATATTGACGGATAGTTCAAGGCTAACAGATTGGAGAAATATACTTTATTCTTTTGATTCTCTGACAGTACCATATCGTAAGAGTTATCTATTCCAAGGTTTTATCGAATAAGTATTTACAACTGATTTCCTCGTGCTGGGATTATATCGTTTCAGTTCAGCATCTTCAAAGCCCCACTTTCCACTTTTGTGCATATATTTTTTGTTGTAAAAACAATATGGTGCATTCTTCATAGAACTTCCCACAGGAACATTATGCCGTATTGCTGTTTCCAACTCGACCTGAGTATCTTTTTCTTCTCCATAAGTCAATTTCGAAAACACATTTTCTGAACCTCCCATATAGTTTATGAGTGCATAACAGCAATCCCAAGGACCAGTTACTACCGACTGCTCTTTACCTTCAATTCGTAACAATGAACGAATCAATATGCCACCATAGCCATTATCGGATTTGAAGCAAAGATCCATACCGCTAGCATGTACCAAGTATTGCGCAGGCTGAGTATTATTACGTGGGTAGACAAAAGGCACTTCTTTTTTTCCCTCATTATCAAGCTTGTTATCTTTATGGGCTTCACTCCAAAAGTAAAATTCAACTTCAAGGAATTTGTACTTTACGGCTTCGCCTTGTTTGATAAAGCAATGCTCGAATAATTCAGTCGCAATATCCGCAAATATTTTTTGAGCATTATCCTCATTGACATTCCCAATTGTAAATAGACTATTAATTTTATCCATATTTTATGATTTAAGTTCCACATTTAGATCAAGAAATCAGCTTATTCCTCTCGTACGAGGCTTTTACCAAGCGGATATAGACGAATAAGGAAAGAAGGCAACAAACCGCCCCGACTCCGTAGGCGGTAGCCAGATTGGTATGGGTAGCGATAAAGCCGGCGGATAACATCCCGATCCCCATCCCGAAATCGAAAGAGGTCAAGTAGGTAGAAGTGGCCGTACCGCGCATATGGTGCGGAGCGACATTCACGAAAAGACATTGAAAAGCCGGTACACTCACGCCAAAACCGATACCGATCGCCAAGGCGCAAGCGAAAAAGACAAATGATGTATGTACGGTAGCGAACACGGAAAACGAGATCGCTAAAGAGACCAAGGATACGATGGACACGACATGGATCTTGCCATGGTCCACCAACCGCCCGGAAATCAAACGGGCCGTCCCTACACCGATCGCCATACATATAAAGAAATAGCCTGGGTTCGGCACCTCGATCTCTTTACCATATAATACCACGAACGAGAGCAACATCCCATAAGGTATAGCGACCAGCAAATAGGCCAAGGCCGCAGGAAGCGCTTTTACCAAGATAAAACGATCCAACGAGAAGGCCGGACGAGGCACTTTCTCCCGTTTCGGATAACAGATCAGCCCGACGGAGCCGATCCCGACCAATGCGATCACCAAAGCGACCCCTATGATCCAGAAGAAACCATGCCGATCGTACAGCCCGACCGCCACCAAAGGAGCCAAAGACATGGCGAGATTGATCGTCAATCCGTAAAAGCCCATGCCCTCTCCTCTTCGCTTGGAAGGGATCACGTCTATCGTAATCGTATTGCCAGAGACTGAGGTCAGTCCCATAAACCCGCCTTGGATGAAACGAACCGCCATGATCGTATAGACTGTCATAGCAAACCAATAACCGGCAAACAAACAGGCGAATATCGTGAAGGCGAATACATATAACGGTTTGCGGGAGAAACAATCCACCAGATATCCCGAGAACGGGCGCACGCACAGCAACCCGATCGTATAGCTAGACAAGACCATCCCCACCTCGGACGTGCTGATGCCCAACTCTTCCACCAGATAGACCGGCATAGTAGGCATCAACATATAAAAGGCGAAATTCATCAAGAAGTAAGAGATACAACATTGGACGAAATTCCGGTTCCAAAGTACAGGTTTAGTCTCGCTCATTCCTCTTTATTACTTATGCCAGCTCACTCAACTCCAGCCAGCGCATCGTTTTCTCGTCGATCTCTTCCATGACTTGGGTGATCCGTTGAGATTTAGCCATAAGCTCGTCCGTAGACAAAGTACCACTGCTCATAGCGGTCTCCAACTCCGCCTTCTCCGCCTCCAAAGCCGGTATCTCCTCCTCTAGGGCCTCGAACTCTTTCCGTTCCTTGAAAGTGAGTTTTTTCTTTTGCTCATTGACAGGACGAGACGGTTTCTCCGGAGCCGGGTTTTGTCTCGCTTGCAAAGCAGCCTCCGCCTCTTTTTCCAGTTGGTCTTGCACATCTTTCCAATCCCGGTACTGCGTATAGTTGCCGGGGAAATCCTTGATATCAGCGTTACCCCGGAAAACCAGCAGGTGATCTACCACCTTATCCATAAAGTAACGGTCGTGGGAAACCACGATAGCACACCCCTTGAAGTTACGAAGGTATTCCTCCAATACGTTCAAGGTCACGATATCCAGATCATTGGTCGGCTCATCAAGCACCAAGAAGTTCGGGCTACGCATCAATACCGTACATAAATAGAGGCGACGCTTCTCGCCACCGCTCAATTTATAAACGTAATTATGCTGTTTCTCCGGCGTGAACAGGAAATAGTTCAAAAACTGGGACACTCCCATCTTCTGTCCGTTACCCAAATCCACGTATTCGGCGATCGCCTGCACCACGTCGATCACTTTCATTTGCTCATCGAACTTCAAGCCATCTTGACTATAATAGCCAAAGCGAACGGTCTCGCCCACATCGAAATGGCCGCTATCGGGAGCCACCTCCCCCATCAGCATCTTGATAAAGGTAGATTTGCCCGTACCGTTATTCCCGACAATACCCATCTTCTCGTAACGGGCGAAAATATAGTTGAAATCCTCCGTAATCTTCAAATCACCGAAACGTTTGCTTACATTCACCGCCTCGAAAATCTTCGAACCGATGTAAGAAGCCTTCACGTCCAAGTTCACCTTTCCAGTATCCCGTTGTTGCTTCGCTTTCTTTTCCAGCTCATAAAAGGCATCGATACGGTACTTCGCTTTCGTGCCCCGTGCCTGCGGCTGGCGGCGCATCCAATCCAGTTCCGTACGGAGAAGATTCTTCGCACGCTCCACGTCGGCGTTCATCGCCTCGACACGCTCTTGGCGTTTCTCCAGATAATAACTATAATTACCTTTATACGAATAGATTTGTTTATTATCGATCTCGATGATCTCACTACAAACACGATCCAAGAAGTAACGGTCGTGCGTCACCATCAAGATACTGATATTGGCCCGGCTCAGATAATCTTCCAGCCACTCGGTCATTTCCAGATCCAAATGGTTCGTCGGCTCATCCAAGATAATCAATTCAGGGTCCGTGATCAAGACATTCGCCAAGGCTACCCGTTTCAACTGCCCTCCGGACAATTCCCCGATCTTCTGATTGAAGTTATGAATCTTCAACTGCCCGAGGATTTGTTTCGCCTTTTGCTCATAATCCCACGCCTTGAAGCTATCCATACGGGTAAGGATGTCCTCCAGATTCGAGTGATCCTCTTTCGCCATCGCCTCCTCGTACTCAGCGATCAACCGGACAGTCTCGTTCTTCGAGTGGAAGCAAGCCTGTAGCACGGTCAGTTCTTCCGGGTAGGAAGGTGATTGCTCCAAATACCCGACCCGCAAGTCTTTCCGGAAAACCACCTCACCCGAGTCGTAATCCTCCTTACCACCGATAATATTCAATAAGGTAGTCTTACCCGTCCCGTTTTTAGCGATCAACCCGATCTTCTGTCCTTGTGCGACTCCGAACGTTATATCCTCGAAAAGAACCAAATCACCGAAGCTCTTGGTCAGCTTATCTATCTGAAGGTAACTTATCATGTTTTCTAATTTAAATTCAAATCGGAAGGCAAACTTACACAAAATCCTCGAATTTTAAGCTTTTCTCCGTACCTTTGGTGGAAGAATAAGAAAAACACCATGAATGTTAGAATAGATGAAAGTTGGAGAAAACGTCTGCAAGAAGAATTTGACAAGCCTTATTTCGAGCAATTGGTGACATTTGTCAAAAACGAATATAAGCAAGCGCACGTACTTCCTCCCGGGCCCCAGATATTCCATATATTTAACGCATGCCCGTTTGAGAAGGTAAAAGTCGTTATCTTGGGACAAGACCCCTATCCAAATCCGGGGCAATACTATGGGGTCTGCTTCTCGGTACCCGATGGCGTGGCGATTCCCGGTTCCTTGATGAATATATTCAAAGAAATCTACGATGATCTTGGGAAACCGATTCCTTCCTCCGGGAATTTGGATCGTTGGGTAAGCCAAGGCGTATTTCCGATGAATTCCGTCCTCACGGTCCGTGCCCACCAAACAGGCTCGCACCGGAACAGGGGATGGGAAACGTTCACGGATGCCGTTATCAAGAAATTAAGCGACGAACGGGAAAATCTGGTATTCATGTTATGGGGAAGTTACGCCAAAGCCAAGATCTCCCTCATCAATACGAGCCGACATTTGGTCCTAACGACCGTACATCCATCTCCCCGCTCCGCCGAATATGGTTTCTTCGGTTGTAAGCATTTCAGTAAGGCTAATGATTTCTTACGGGGTAAAGGCATCCCGGAAATCGATTGGTAAGAATAAATCAACCTAAATCAATCGCATATGGATATTCAAACGTTTATCGACAACTATCAGGAGACATTCTCCGGCAAAGCGGAATTACCGATCGCTTTCTGGTATTCCGATACTCTATCGGGAGAATTAAGGAAGACGCAAGGTTGCCTGTTTAAAGCGCTTCCCGCCATAAGGAACGGGGAGATTATCAGCATGAGCGGAGAAAGCATCGGTTGCGGAGGTGGGAAATTCTATACCGGATTCACTCCCATGCCGGAACATGTACCTAATTTCGTTTCCTTGAAAGAACGATATAAGCAAACACCCGAGATGGTTCTGGAAGGCATCAAGAAGATAGATGTACAAAGGGCGACCAAGCAATATATCCATTTCGCGAGAATCGACCGGCTTACTTCCTTCGAGGATGTGGAAGGGCTTTTGTTCCTCGCTACCCCGGATATCCTGTCCGGCTTGGTCACGTGGGCGTTTTTCGACAATAACTCGCCCGAGGCCATCTCCACGCCTTTTGGCTCGGGATGTAGCGCAACCATTACGCAAGCCGTCAATGAGAACCGGCGTGGCGGGCACCGTGCTTTCCTTGGCTTCTTCGATCCCTCGGCCCGCCCTTATGTGGAAAGCAACGTATTGAGTTTCACGATCCCGATGTCTCGCTTCAAGGAGATGTGCGAGACGATGCGTATGTGTAGCCTCGATACGCACGCATGGGGCAAGATAAAAGCGAGAATCGATGAAGGCTGATTTTTACACGGAAGTTTACAACATCGTAAAGGAAATACCGGAGGGAAATGTGGTTACCTACGGGCAGTTAGCCAAACTCGCCCGGAGGCCACAATGTTCCCGCATGGTAGGGCAAGCCATGTTCAACGCCCCGAGAGAGCTGAACTTGCCTTGCCACAGGGTAGTAAACAGCCAAGGGAGATTGGCTCCCAATTGGACGGAACAAAGGGAACTGCTGGAAAAAGAAGGCATCGCTTTCAAAAAGAACGGGTGCGTGGATTTAAAGAAGCATATTTGGGCGGATATATTGCCCATTATTTAAGATACGTCACGCCATCACAAAGCTCATTATCCCCAAAAAGCATATCAACGCCATTATCAATATAGATAACAAGGTGATTATTCTCCTGTGAGCATATTTTATCGAGACATGCAATATCCCGATAAACAACAACACGTATAGTATCGCCTCCGGATAACCCAGCATTTGATACATATAGGGTATTTTCGTATATATGTATCCTTCAAAGGATCCCATTGTCGGCCCAATGGTTGATAGCAAGGACAATCCTAGGATTATTACGCCTAATTTCATTAAGCCGTTCTTTTCCTCAAAAAACACCTTCCGTAAAGGCAATAACACCAAAGCCAACAGTATCCCGCGAAATATCTGCAGAACAGGCCCTAACACCACGATTGGCTCATCGACCGGCTTCATAAATGAGGATATCACATCGGTAGCGAACAAATCCCGATAGTTCATCACCAAAAGGGCAAATACCCCCGCGACAAATCTTGTCAGTTTTTCTCATAACGACAGACTAAATTATCAAAGAACAAAAATTACGGATTATAGATTAAACATTAAGATGAACAAGAATATGAAATCAATTATCAGTTTCTTTAAATTCACCCCGACCGAGGCCGCCGGGATCAAGCCTTTGGTGGAGAACCATTTCCTGCTATTCTGGTTATATAATATAATGAATCTCATCCCTTCACGATAATAAAGAAAAAGTATATGAAACATCTAATTTTATTTATAGCTTTGCTAGTATCAAACGGACTAGCAATCGCGAGAACGACAATGAGTGATCAACTTTCAAAAACAACAAGAATGAATACCCAAAGTGAAATTTATTTTGCCGGTGGATGTTTCTGGGGAACAGAACATTTCATGAAGCAAATCGATGGCGTTACGAATACCCGAGTAGGTTACGCGAACGGGAAGATGAGTATCAAAAACCCGACTTACGAACAAGTGTGTAACGATAATACCGGATTCGCCGAGACAGTGGAAGTTAGCTACGATCCGCGACAAGCCGATTTGAAGTTATTGATCGAACTATTCTTCAAGACGATAGATCCGACAAGTATCAACCGGCAAGGCAACGATATCGGATCACAGTATCGTACCGGCATCTATTATACGAATACGGACGATCTGCCGATCATCAAAGAGACCGTGGAGGCATTGGCCAAGAATTATACCAAGCCCATCGTCGTAGAGATTCAGCCATTAAGTAATTTCTATCCGGCAGAAGACTATCATCAGGATTATTTAGATAAACACCCGGACGGTTATTGCCACATAAGCCCGGATCTATTCGATTTCGCCCGAAAGGCTAATAAGGGGAAAGCCTCGAACAAGCCTGTATCGCAAAAGAAATTCCAGAAACCGGATGATCAGACATTGCGCTCTAAACTCACCGCCGAACAATATGCGGTAACACAGCAAAACGCTACGGAAAGAGCTTTCAAGAATGAATATTGGAATGAAAAGCGTGAAGGCATCTACGTAGATATCACGACTGGGGAACCTTTGTTTATCTCTACCGATAAGTTTGATTCGGGTTGCGGATGGCCTAGTTTCTCCAAGCCGATAGACAAGAGCTTGGTGATGGAAAAAACGGATCTTTCCCACGGGATGAAACGGATTGAGATACGCAGCAAAACAGGAGATGCACATCTAGGGCACGTTTTTAATGATGGCCCAGCCGACAAAGGTGGGTTACGATACTGCATCAACAGCGCGTCATTAAGATTTATCCCTAAAGCAAAGATGGAAGAAGAGGGATATGCCGACTATCTCCCACTCCTATAAAAACAAATAAAAAAACATAGTTATGATTTGTTCAACTCATAACTATGTTTTGAAAATTTCATAACTATGATTTTTTAATAGTATCTTCGCCGTATAAAACAAGCGAAAGAAGCACTATGTATCACGAATTTACCCCCTGCGCAGCCTTAGTGCCCTTTATCGACAAGTTCTGGGTGTTCAAAGGCTTTACCGACATCGGGACACGTTTTAAGATCCTCGCGGACGGATGCACCGACTTTATCTTCTCAATCGGTAACATGACCGTCCCTACGGACGAGCATTCGATGATCATGCAACCTTATCGTTCCTATTTCGTTGGTCCTATGCGGGTTTATTCGGATCTGACTGCCACGACAAATACCCTGCACATGCTGGGGGTTCGTTTTCACCCCTGTGGGCTGGCAGCTTTCACGAATGAGCCTTTGGGACAGTTTGCCGATCTTCGCATCCAGTCTTCAGATATTAACCTTTTATTCGATAATTCCTTTACCGAGATGCTTTGCGAACAGCCGGACGATTCCGTCCGTATCCGCATTATCGAAGGCTATCTTATACGCCTTCTCACCCAATCCATTCAAGTAGACAGACAAATTATATACGCCACCTCATTTATAAAACAGTCTCGCGGACAGCTACCCGTACAAAACTTGATCGACAAGATTTGCATTTGCCAGCGGCATTTCCAACGTAAGTTCAAGGATACCACCGGATATACTCCCAAAGAATTCAGCCGGATCATAAAATTCCAATATGCCATAGAAGTACTGAGGAACGCCCCACACACGGACTTAAGCAGCATCGCCTTAGATTGCGGCTACTATGACCATTCCCACTTTATCAAAGAATTCAAGCGTTTAGCGGGAGACGTTCCCTCTTACTTCCTGACTTTACCAAATCCTACGGATGAACCGCTTACTTATATTTGATTAAAAATAAAATCGCAAGAATCTATCACATAAAAAGTCGTTTTTTTACAACCAGAAAGAATAGTCATTCCGTATGTTTGCACTATTGAACTTTTACAAATAAGAATCTTATGAATTACACTTTTGAACTAAAAGAACTACATGCTACACACATCGTGTATCTTCATCATCAAGGAGATATGAGCTTGATCCCAAGCTCTATCAGAAAGCTTATGCAATGGGCCGGGGCAAAAGGACTTATAAACGGTCCGGCAAATAAACTTATATCAGTTTACCAACACGAAGGAAAGGAGTTAAGTGTGGATATCGGTTTAACAGTGCCTCAAGAGGTAGAGGGAGAAAATGAGATCTCAAAAGGATTATTATCCGGAGGACTTTACGCGATCGGGCATTTTGAGATAGGAACGGATGAAATACCCGCCGCATGGAGCTTGATGTACACGCTTACATCCAAACACCAATGCAAACCTTGTGCGGGCAAATCATTCGAGATCTATCAAAGCATCCCCCTCGATCAACATCCACAAGATAAATGTATGATCGATTTATGTATACCCGTCCAGATGATAGACCTCAAGCTAATCGAGGAAAAAGCAATTTCCATATTAACGGAATGTGACACCGCTATGCTCGCGTCTGTTACGCAAGAGGGTTATCCCCGTCCGGTTCCTATGGGAAAAATAAAAGCGGATGGTATTTCCCAAATATGGTTCTCTACAGGCACGTTCTCTGATAAGACGATACAATTCCAACTCAATCCGAAAGCCGGAGTTTGCTTTATGAAAGGAGGAGACAGTATCGTGTTAACGGGTAAGGTCGAGATCGTTTCCGATATGGAAATCAAGAAAGCCCTTTGGTCTGACTGGATGTTCGCCCATTTCCCTGGAGGAGTAATAGATCCGAGCTATTGTATATTGAAATTCACTTCCGAAGAAGCGACTTATTGGATCGATAATGAATTTGTAAAAGCAAGTATATAAGTTATCACATCATACAATCGCATCTAAAATATTAAAAATCACGATTGCCGCTAATTAGACAAGACGGCAATCAAGATTAATTCATTTATTCACTTCAGAAACCTCTCTAGCTCTTATTATTCTACCGCCACATAAATCTGAGTCAATAAATCCTCCGGCTTCGTATTACGAGGATCATTCAAGTAGATCTCGCCGCTAGGCACTTCTCGTAAGGAAAGACCCATCTCGGGGAGATATTTGCCGTAAAGCGTATCATACACAGCCCCTAATTGCTGATAAGTTCCCTTATAAAGAGCGACCATAAAACGCCCTTCCAATACCTTTTTCGTACCAATCTCCCCTTTAGGGCAAACCGAAGGAGCGACTTCCATACAAATATCGGTACGCAGCTTATCCGGTGAGGTTACTTTCGGATCATCATGGTACAAGCAGATCGGTGAAAAACTCAATGGTTGGATGTTTTGCTCCTTGGCGAATTGGAGCAAGCGCATCCAAGTTCCCAGATAATCGATTTCTTTATACCCTCCGTTTAGACGAATGTAGGCTACTTGTTTGCCGGGTAAATCTTTTACCTCGACCTTCAATTCCATATCGGGCATTATTCTATTCGGTTCCATAATTACATAATCTTTATTGTTTCTATATTCATTTGGAGAAATCCCATAAAACTGGCGAAAAACCTTAGACAAAGAAGAGGGTACGTCATATCCTACCTTATAGGCGATCTCCTTGACAGGTATTTCCGTGTAACGCAAAAGCCGAGCGGCCGTCTCGACCCGCATCCTAACGATAAACGTACCAACCGGTTCCCCTAAGAACTCCGCAAAGATCCGATGAAAATGCCAACGAGAGAATCCGGATATCTCCGCCAGCTTATTTAGATCGATATCCTCGCCTAAGTGATTATTTATGTATTCAACCAATACATTGATACGTTGTTGATACTCTGTCTTTGTCGTTGTCTTTATTCGCATGATTCTTAGGATTTCAAGGCAAAAATAGAAGAATTATCCCGAACACACTTTTCCGATATTGCTAAAATGAACTATAAAGTAAAGATATCGTTTATTTAGCCCAAATCCGTTATCTTTACCATCTAAATTAAAATAGGAAACAATAACATGTTGAAAATAACAGCGCCTAGATTGGTAAAAAACTTACGGGAGGATGTGGACTGGATGGATTGTATATCCAGACAAGAGGATGATTTTACAGAATGTTCTTTCAATGGATTATGCGTCGAGGACGTATCTAAACAGAACCTATCCGTTAATTCCTGCTTATTCACCAATTGTGGTTTCATTGCTTGCAATTATCGTAAATCTCAGTTTAGCGATGTGGTATTTAAGAACTGTGACCTATCAAATATAAATTTATCCGGATGTGGCTTTTACCGGGTAGAGTTCATTGGGTGTAAACTTACCGGAACGAATTTCTCCGAATCAATCTTTAATCATACTACCATCCGGGATTGCAAAGGAGATTATGTAATCTTCTCCATGAGCAAACTCCGGAACGTATCTTTTAATCAATGCTTTTTACGAGGAGGCGGATTGGACAATTGCCAATTTACGAACGTAGAATTCGAACATTGTAATTTAGTAGAGGCCGAGTTTCACCGGACCTCTTTGAAAGGGATCGATCTTACTTCCTCCGAGATCGCCGGTATACGTATTGGCTCGATTCCCGGAGGAGAGTTGAAAGGTGCTACCGTAACCTCCTTACAAGCACTGGACATCGCTAGAATGTTAGGTATTACGATCAAGGATTAAAACTCCGGATGGCGTTTTAACCACACAACCGCATAGGAACAGGTAGCCAAAGGGCGCAACCCCTGTTCCTTTGCGTATTTATAAGCTGTTTCAACAAGAGTCGCCGCAATCCCACGCCCTTCCAAGTTTTTTGGGACAATGGTATGGATAATGTCCAAGGCATCTCCTCTTAAACGATATTCCACATAGGCTGTCAAGCCGTCTTCTACTACCTCGAAACGATGTTTCTCCGGATAGTGATTTACTGTATATTCCATTATTTATTCTTTTAAAGGTTCTATTTCCTTATTATTTGTATCAATCTCCTCCCGCTTATCCTTCTTTTTATCGAGACCGAAAAAGCGCTTTACCTTCGTGAAGAAACCTGCCACTTTCAAGGCCGCATCCTGTTCTTTTTTCGAGACTCCGACTGATTCCACCAAGGCTGGTCTTAGCATCTGCCATAGATAGTTAAACGTGGAATGATAGGGATCTCGCACAATTTCCATATCGACCTTACGCAATTTACTATCTTTTCGCTCCGGATGAGCCGGATTATTATCCCGTAGAACTAAGTTCGCCAATCTCGACAAGAAACCTTTTTGTGTGGTCTCTCCGTCTTTCTCTTTCAATAAAGCCACTTTCAATTTCCGGTACGGGAAGTCTAACCGTATCCGTCCTTTCCGGCTTGAGGCATCCATATGAAAGACCACATCCTGTGCCCAACCGCTCACTACTTCCGCCGGCGCCAGAGGTTTTACGATCTCATTCAAGGAAAGCAGGTCTAGGCTATCCAAACGGGCATCCAATAGAAAGCGGTCGTATAATGAATCTACCGGGAGTTGCCATGTAGCCGTAAAATGCCCCGATCCCATCAGGTTCCCGTCCGCATGCAATCTGATGAATTGCTCCGGATAGGAAACGATATTGGTCAAACCTGAAAATTGGCCATTCATATCGGTAAAATAAAGCTTACCGGGCTTATCACCTTCAACGGGTAATTCCTCATAAACCACGGAGAAATTGGCAACGGAAGCGGTATCTATCTTGAAACGGACCGGAGCCTTTTGTAAACCTTCATAAATCATCGGAACGATATGAGGCTCCACCGGGATCTTCCGGTTCTTTAAGTTTTGTAGTAAGACATCGTTTATCCAGAGTCCCCCCACACGTAATTCCTTGGTTGAGAAATATCCGGGAATATCCACGTCGTTCAATCTTACGTTCCCAACCTTCACGTCAAACCAATCTTGATGCTTAGGCTGTTTATAAGCGAATTCCATTTTGGAATAAGGCGAGACTAAATGTACGTGATCCAACCTCAAACCTGACTTTCTCAAATCCAGCCCCCCGATTTTCAAACGGTAGAAGCCGTTATCCAACGGTATATCGATATCCTTCGTCTGTAGCTGAAGATCACCTAATTGAAACGTCTTCTTCTTCAAATCCACAAACACATTCTCCAAAGCCAATTGGATATCCTTTTGGCTCTCAGTCCGCAATATTGTCGTATCCGATCCCCAAGACATAGAAAAATCACCATCGGATAAATCAAATCGGTCAAACCCGATCTGATAGATGCTATTCTTGGGAATCCGGATTCCCGCTAAAGAAATCAATGGGGTTGAAAAACGTATCGAGTCCTTTTTAGCGGCCAAGGTCACATCCTGTAGACGGAAAAAGCCGTTTACAGTGGATAGCGAACCTTTTCTTATAGTCACACGCAGATCCTTTCCCGGTAAGTAGTTATCGAAATCCCGGAAACTAAGACCAAAATGATCATACTTGAAAAACAATTGCCCACTCCGGTTCGTTTGCTCATCCACCAAGAAATTCGTAGCAAAGAAATTAAGGCCGTTGAGTCGGTACCGGGTCGTGTCATTTATCTCACGATCCTCCAATGTCACATTTGCGTTCTGAATCTGGATCTTACGGATGGAAAGATACCGAAGGAAAGGATTTAACAAACTTTCCACATCCACACGGCTATTTACAGATGTGCTTTTCCCTTTATCCGGAGATTCAACGGAGGGCGTTTTATAATAAACCAAGCGAGGCGACCGAATCATCAGTAAATACGCACTAATACCTTTGTTGTACGCCAACCCGTCTATCCGGATCGTATCGATACTTCCCGACAAATAATCATTGCGGGAACGAACAGACAACGGACGCAGCCGCATGCTATCTATATGAAACGAGCCTGAGGCCGTATTCATCGCCAAGCGCTTGATATCGAACCGGTGATTACGAGCCCTCATGATCCCTTGTATATCATTCGCCTCAAACGCAATGGAACGAAAATAATTCAGTTCCTCGCCCGGAGCTACCAAGGAGTCGATCAGAAGACCTTCCGCATGGAAATTAAACTCAGGGATCGAGAAATCCTCTATCTGCCCTTTCAAGGCCAAGGAATAGTGAAGGGCAGTCCGCTCTATCCGTATCTGATCCACGGATATACTGTGTAGTACCGGGGAGATCACATCATACAACGACAAGGCTTGCACCAAAGAATCCGCATCGGCATTCGCCAGCTTTTTCTCCCTAGTCAAGTCATACACCTTAATATCCGAAGATTGTATCTCAAAATTACGGGCAGACAAATAGTTCAAGGCATCTTCCCGTCTAAAGTGAATCCCTTGTATCTTTACGGTTTGCACTTTCCCTTCCAGATAATTCGTAGGTTTCCGATTGGTCTCCCCCCACAATAATTCTTGCGGAAGCAATTGGATTTTTTGGATATAGATAATGGAATCTTGAGTACTGAGGCATATACTATCCGTCTCCAACCTAAAATCATTATTTACCAACAAGGTTTGCGGCTGGTTCGTGACAAAATCGAAGTTATCGCAATACAACAGCTTCCCGCTCCGTGAAGAGGTAGAATCCAACATAAAACCATACGCATGGAAACTTACGTTATTCAACGTATAGATAATCGGCGAGACTTGGTTTTCCACATTATAAGAGATACTGGCATTTTCCAAGTTCAAGGTCTTTACGCTCAGGGCATCTATGTATGGAGAGATCACCTCGTACAAGGTCTTCGATTCGGCATGCTCTACCGTATCTGCCGCCAGTCCGGAAACTAACGGGTTTGATCCGGAAGAGCCGTATACACGAACCTCCGGTGAGCGGATCTCAAAGGTATTGAAATGGAGTTGCCGGTAATTCCATCGCCATACCAAATTAATTCCCTTAAAATCTATCACCTCAATCCGGGTACTTACATAGGTATCGGGCAAGCTATCCAAGGCGGCCCAATGTTCAAAGACCTTAGAGTCCGGCTCCAATGAAATACCCTCTAGCCTTAGCTCTCCCTTGAAGAAGCTAATAGAAAGCTTATCGAAAGAAAGGCGATAAAAACCATCCGTAGCATTCGCCGTACGCTCTATCAGTTCTCTTTTCAGGTACCGCTCCAAACGACCTGTCAGGAAAAGATTCAAAACTAGGAACAATACAGCCAGCGATAAAACAGCGATCACCGTATGTTTCAATATCTTCCTTATCCTAGAACTCATCCTTTCCTTGATTTTTGCGATATAAACTTCTTTTTATAAAAACAAAATAGACCCGTTTATGTTGCCTTTCATCTAATAAAAAAGCCCCGGAGTCTATTAACCCCGAGGCTTACGATCTATCGATTGTTACTTCATTTTACAAAAGGAGCCTTGATCAAATAGTCGGCGCAATCCTTCACACCCGCAAATTGAGTACGTCCGTCCGGCATCTGCTCCAACTCTACGAAATAGTCTTTGATTCCGTTCGCATACATTTGCTTGAATATCATCTCAAAGTTCATCATACCACTTTGGCCGAATACGGCACGATCCTTGATATGTAATACCTTGATACGATCCGGATGTTTCTGCATATACTCGACAGGATCGTTTTGTCCCATGACAGTCCAATAAACATCCATCTCGAAGTAAACCTTGCTCGGGTCCGTGTCTTTCAGCATCAAGTCATAAATCTGGTCTCCAACTTTCATGAAAGCGGCGAAAGGATTTCCTTTCACCTTCTCCTGTTGCTCTTTCGTTGCGACACGATTGAACTCCATATTATGATTATGATAGCCAAAACCAGTGGCGATACCCTCTGCCTTGATAACATCCGAGGCCTGATTGAAAACATCGCAAACAAGTTTAGCCTCATCGTGCGTAGTAATCGTCGGCATCATCGGCTGGATCAAATATTTACAGCCTAGTTTCGCATGATCGGCAGCCGTAGCTTTCCAATACTCCATTATTTTCGGTGTAATCTCCTTAGAGTATTCACGAATCATAGCCCTACGAGGATCAGAAGCCGAGGCATCAACCGGATTTACATGCGAACTGACAATCTTCAAACCGGCATCCTCTACCATCTTCTTAAATTCCATCATAGGAACTCCTCCGACAGCACCTTTACCATAACCCGCCAACTCTAGTTTAGAGTATCCCATATCCTTCACTTTCCGAAGATTAGCGGCCACATCGCCCTTATACAACTCTTGAGACAATGAATAGATTTGCAAGCCAATCTCCTTACCAGCATGAACTTCGCCAACAGTTTCCGGTACATGGTTCACCACACTTGCAGAAGTCCCTTTACTCGCCAGCAGTCCACTAGCGGTAAAAAGGCCCATATTTTTCAAGAAATCCCGTCTATTACTCATAACGATATCTTGTTAAATCAGATTTACTTGCAGAAATAAGGCAATGTATACGGATCGCGATATTGATACCAATACAGACGATGAGCGGCAGCTTCCTTATCATTACCGAAACTCAACGTAGCCGGATTCCATTTAACCGGGCGGCCTAGCTCACGAGCGATATTCTGCAAGCAGCAAAGTGTATTCGTACTGCAACCTACCTCAACCGGAGCGATCGGGTTCTCACGTGAACGAACACAATCAACGAAGTTCTGCATGTGCGGCGCACTTGTCTCATAATTACCGTTGTTTCCACCTTGCTTGTTCTTCTTATCTTTCAATTTCTTCATGTATTCCTCATACATCTTCTTACGCTCTTCTGGAGTTATCATTCTCGGACGCTTCTCGATCAAATCCTTCAAGTCTGCGGGGATCTTAGACTGATCAGAGCAGTTGATGTAGCCACGGGCTACCTCGATCCAACCGTTATCACCGATAAACTTAATACCCTGCGCATCCGGATTATCCTCCAAATAAGGTTGTTCAGTCATTACGATACCATTCGCATAGCGCATAGTTGAATATTGTGTGCCATTGTATCCCTTGGGCGTAAACTCAACCGGACCAGAGCCATCCATACCGATAGCAGCTTGGGCGATATCAAACATATGAGCACCCCAGTCAGCAGTATAGCCATTACCGGTCTCTTGATACCAACGCCATGCACCCCATAGTTTCTCGTTCTCTTCCGGGTTCAGAGAAATAGGAGGACATAAATCGGGATGATAATGGATCTTCGGATCGTTCAACGGACCCATCCACTGATTGAAGTTCAAATTAGCGGGAACCGGCATTTCCGGCAAGCTCAGCGGCGTAGGAGGCTCACCTACACGTGCATATATTTTCTCTATATGACCGATGGCTCCATTCTGAACCATATCGATCGCAGCTTGGAACTCTCTGCTGGAACGTTGCTGGCTACCTACTTGAAGCACACGTTTATTATTGCGTACGGCTTTTACCATAGCCAAACCTTCAGCGATCGTATAAGCCAACGGTTTCTGGCAATACACGTCTTTTCCGGACTGGCAAGAATGGATCGTAGCCAAGGCATGCCAATGGTCGGGAGTAGCAACTTCTATAGCGTCGATATCCTTACGCTCCAGCAAATCCTCGTAAAACTCATATTGATCACAACGTTGGTTCATTCCCTTTGAGGCTTGCCATTCAGCGACACGTCTTCTGAAACGCTCTGTTTTCATCGTGTCCACGTCACAACATGCGGCAACCTGTACGCCCGGACATGCGGCAAATCCTTTAAAGTCTGATAATGCTTGCTGACCTAGGCCGATAAAACCTAAAACGACTCGATCGCTCGGGGCGATACGGACTCCATCAATGGCCCAACTGGGAAGAATTGTTAAACTAGCCAATCCTAGCGCGGAAAGACCCAAAAACTCTCTACGGCTTACGCCCTTCTTAGTGTTTTCTTTCATGGTAATTTTGTTAATAATATAAGATAAAATGTAACTTGGTCTGAGAATTATTGCCCCAAAGTTATAAAAAATAATTTATTTCCATAATAATCTTTTAATAAAAAAGGCTATCCTTGTCTGGGATAGCCTTTTTTTGATTCATATCAATTCCTAAAACGCATATCCGAAGCCTACGTTCAGATAGATCGGATACATCCCGAAGGTAATCGTATCGAAATTCTTTTGGAAGATATCGTTCAATCCCCATGTCAAGTCAGCGTATACGATAAGGTGCTTAAACGCTTTCCATTCTGTACCGATCTGCGCTCCCCACTGAAACTTTCTTAAGTTATCCGAGAAATCATAGGAAGCACGGTTGTCGCCGGAAAACTCCACCTTCGTACCGGTAGGATTGATCTCACGCAGATATCCGTCGTATACGTAGCCGGAGAAATTCCGGTTTGTAGCGAACGAGACAAATGGTCCCGCCGAGAAACTCACCCGGTTATTCAATTGGTAAAGAGCCACGACCGGTATCGAGAAATAAGTGTTCTCCACTTTCGTCTGCACGCCGCCGGTCCAGTTTCCTTTCAGCTTCTCGCCACCGGAGCCAATGATCTCCATGCTGTAATTCTTAACCGTCGCTTTTGTCTCCATACCTTTATTCTCCAGACGGAGACCGATCATCATACCCCATTCCTTGCTCTCGCCGAACCATTTCTTGATATCGCCCTCTATGGAGACACAAAGCGTAGGACGGTAACTATCTATCGCACGAATCTCACGAGGCAATGGCACCGGAGCGGTTCCGCCGATATTGATACCGGCCTTTACCGTATATTCCAATCCCCTTAGGGAAGACCAGATGATTCCTTGGTTTCTTTCCTGCTGCGCCTTCAACGTAACGACACCCGACAGGCACAGTATACCTATTAATACTATATATCTTTTCATATCCTCTGTTTTTTTAGTTCTCACCGGACTGGATTATCTCAACCTCATCGATCCAAAGCGTGCTACCTTCCGCTCCCTCGAAGACATCACCTTTCAAACTCGAAGAGAAGACTATGGATAACTGATAACCACCTTTCGCCAGCTTATCCTTATCGATCACCTTACCGGGCTTAGCCACGAACGGGATATAGAAACGCGTCCACTCATCCGTCTCTTTCTGATCGCTGATCCGGGCAACGGATATCAGGTTCGGGCTTGTCAGCCCGTTGAAACCATCCAAATATTTCACATTCTCATCCGTCTCATAGAAGATGGCGTAGATATCACATTGGTCTTTCTTACCTTTTACCTCCTCGCCATTCACTTTATACGACTCTCCTGCTTTATATTTATAATAACCACTCAAGTAAGTCGGCACATGATCGAAAGGACGTCCCAATCTCGTGCCTTTCCTTGCGTCCGGAATAGCGTTCAGCAAATCAAACGTACCGATAAAGAGATTTCCGGCGGCTATAGGCATACCGAATCCGCTACCGAAGCTACCCGTACTCCGGGTGACCAGTTTAGCGCATTTACCGATATAGCCGTTATCGTCTTGCATAGTGGGATAATCCAACGGAGTCTTGGGCACACCCGTCAAACCAAAACCGGCGTTACCACTCGCCCATGTCACGGAATCTCCATTCGACGTGAAATCATAGAATATCTGATAACGTTCATTCTTCGGCTCCATCGTTATATGCTCGAAATGATATTCCGTGCTCACACCAGAGACGATGCAACGTACCGTATAGGTCTTCGTCCAGTGGCCATCCTCGGAAGTAACCGTATAGGTTCTCGGGGTCGTAAAATCAAAAGCGGTGCCACTAGCCGGCTTGATAGTAGCGCCGGGAGTCAAGGTGAATACCGGGGCTAGGTTTGTAATATCGGCGTCACTTTTCACGGTCAGCGTCACGGACTCGTTGTCGATCTCCGGCTCGGCTTTCAATATATCGCCATCTACCGTACACGATAAGATATCCGCTTCCGCATTGGGCGCCTCCTCCCGGATACAAGAGACGGAGAGTAGCGTCAATAAAAAGCATAAAACAAAACTTTGTACCTTCATACTTCAAAATCTTTATAATTCATATTGAAAAAGGATCACACCTCCCTATTATTCATATAGGTCTCTTTCAAGTACCTATAACGGGGAACAAAGGTAATCTATTATACGATACGTAGTATTCCTATATATTTTAATAACTTTTTTTACAATGCCCTTTTCTCACACCTACGGAAATGACGAGATTCCAAGAGAATGAGGTTTATATATTTGCGATTGTCATAAAATACTACTAATATCGCGTATACTTAAATCTGTATAGACCATATGACAACACGAAGAGATTTTCTCCGGCAGACCACCTTGCTCGGTGCCGGACTTACCATCAGTCCTTTTTTCATTAAAGCTGGGAATGCCGGTGTGGGCGCAAACGATAAGATAGGCGTTGGGCTTATCGGATGTAACGGCATGGGATTCGAAGACTTGAAAGCTTTCCTTCGTAATCCGGAAGTAGAGTGTATCGCCTTGTCGGATATCGACGAGAACGTATTAAACAACCGGGCGGCAGAGACCGAGAAGATCACCGGGAAAAAAGTGAAGCATTTATATAAAGACTGGCGTAAATTGATAGATAATAAGGATATCGATCTCGTAATCGTAGGAACTCCCGATCATTGGCACTGTCTGCAAATGGTATCCGCTTGCCAAGCCGGGAAGGATGTGTATTGTGAGAAACCGCTGGGAAATAGTATCGAGGAATGTAATATAATGGTACGTGCGGCCCAGAAATACAATCGGGTTGTACAAGTGGGACAATGGCAACGAAGCGACCCGCACTGGCAGGACGCCATGCAATTCGTACATAGCGGACAGCTGGGTAAGATACGCACCGTACGTGTATTCTCTTATCAAGGTTGGTGCCCCTCTATCCCCGTAAAGCCGGATGAGGCGGTTCCTGCCGGTGTTGACTATGATATGTGGCTGGGGCCGGCACCACGACGCCCATTCAACCGGAACCGTTTTCATTTCACGTTCCGTTGGTTCTGGGATTACGCGGGAGGTTTGATGACAGACTGGGGAGTGCATCTACTGGATTACGCATTGTATGGCATGAACGTCACCGCACCGGAGTCTATCATGGCTTCCGGAGGTAAATTCGGTTATCCGGATGATGCTTGCGAGACCCCGGACTTATTGCAAACCATCTATACATTCAAGGACTTCACCGTTATGTGGGATCATGCGATCGGCATTGACGACGGGGCCTACGGACGGAATCATGGCCTAGGATTCGTTGGCGAGAACGGTACCTTGGTGATCGATCGTGGCGGCTGGGAGGTTATTCCGGAAAAAGTAAACGGACAGGCCCGCATGGAGGCGGTTCCATTGAAGAACTCATACGGCGAAGGGGGACTGAACTTACACGTAAAGAATCATCTGGAATGTATCAAGAGTCGGAATCGTAATTGCAACGCAAGTGTAGAGATCGGGGCGCATATCGCCAAGTTCTCCCAATTAGGGAATATAGCCTATCGCACGGGTAAGAAATTATCGTGGGATGGAAAGAGTTTCCATGATACGGAGGCGGATAAACTATTGTGCAAGGAATACAGGGCACCGTGGGAGCTACCGAAAATCTAAGGATCTAGTTGTAGAGACGGGGCGTACCCCGTCTCTACAACTGGGTATTTATTGATGTTCGGGGCGTAACAGGTCGTTCACCGTCTTCACGGGGTTGAATGTCTCGATAGGAACTTCTACGAATACCGTGTTCCAGTCGCTCATGGCACCGTTCCACAAGCCCGGCAATTCCAGCGCTTTCAATTCGCGACCATCCTTGCTCTTATAAGAGATGAAGCCCGTGTTCTTATCCACGTAATCCGGCAAGTTGTATTTCTCTCCCTTATAATTCTTAACGGCACAAACTAAATCTACTGGATTGAAGTGAGTACCTTGCTCAAACATCGCCTTCTTAGCCGGATCGCTCATATCGATCTGGGAACTTTCAAGCACCTGCAAGGAAACCGTACCATCCGGATTCTCAGCCAAGAACGGACCACCGCCCGGTTCGCCGACATTCTTCACCATACCGCATACACGCAACGGGCGAAGCAGCTTGCTCTTGATATAAAGGATCAACTCGGCGTCCTCCAGCAATCTCGTATCCGGGTTCTTGATACATAGGTCGTCTTGCAAGAAATGGATCATCTCCTCTACCTCGGCATGGGTATATTTGCCGGTCTCGATCTGTTCCAGATATCTGAAGGCTTTCTCCTGCAATGTTACCAAGACACCGGCGATCACCTTCTTGTAGATAACCGTAGAGCATTTGAAGCTATCCGGAACCACGTTATCTATATTCTTGATAAATACCACGTCGGCATCCACATCGTTCAAATTCTCGATCAAGGCACCGTGTCCACCCGGACGGAACAACAGCTTATCATTCTTATCGCGGAACGGCGTGTTATCCATAGCGGCCGCTACCGTATCGGTACTCGGTTTCTGGATACTGAAAGAGACATCGTATTTCACGGAGAACTTCTCCTCGTACTCGCCAGATTTATCGGCAACCAATTGCTCGAATAAAGCCTGATGCTCCGGAGATACCGTGAAATGGATATTCACCTCGCCGGCGTTATTCTTGGCGTACATGGCGCCTTCGGCCAAATGTTCTTCCATCGCCGTACGAACCGTATCGGCATATTTATGGAAAAGCAACAAGCCTTTCGGTAGCTGTCCGTAATTCAAGCCTTTCGGCTCCAATAAATTGGATACCACCTCCTTGTACTCGCCCAAGGCTACCAACGCAGGAATATCTTTCCCTGTATTCTCCACGCACTTCTTGTCCAAAGCCTTATAGAAAGCGAATTTCTCGATCTCGCTAAAGAATTTCTTCTCGAAAGCGTTCATCGGTTCCTTATAATCCGCAGAAAGGAACTCGTACAGATTCTTAAACATACGGCTAGCGGCGCCGGAGGCAGGTACGAATTTTACGATTTTCTTGTTTTTAGCCAGATAAGCGTCCCAAGCATCCATATAAGAAGCCTGTTCCTCTTTAGATATTACCATAATACCTTTTTCTACCGAAGCGGAGGCCGCTATCTCAAGGAAAGGGAAACCTTTTACGAAGCAAGCGAGTTGCTCTTCAATCTGTTTTTCGCTGATTCCTTTGGCTTTCAGCTGTTCTAAATCGTTTGCGTTTAACATAGTATAGTATTTAATGTGAATAATCTCATCAGTAACACCACAAGCACTTATGCGCTATGTGTATCGCAAATGTATAAAATAACCGCAAGATACGTGTTGAAATTCCATAGAAAAAAGTATTTTTACAGCATGTTTTGCGGTTTGTCCTCAACCGGGCAATAAAAATGATATAACTATGGATACAATTGGATTCTTTACGTCTGAGGAAAAGAAGCTGTTCTTCTCCAAATACAGGCTCCTGTTACGAAACCTTTACTCTTTCCTCGAGAGGGAAGATATCCGGAAGATGAAGGAGCTGATGAAGCGGGTTGTCGCCCTCGATTGCTACGGCAGGGATAAGAATGGTATCAACGGTTTATTGCGAAATATTGACACGGCCTTGATCGCCACCTTGGAGATTGGCTTGAAACGTACCTCGGTCATCGCCCTCCTATTATACCGCCCGGTATTGAAGAAGGCGATCACGATAGAGGAAGTGGAGCAGAAATTCGGGGCGGACGTGACCTTGATCATCCGTCGCCTCTTGAAGACCTCCGACTTGTATGCCCGGAACACCGCCGTCAACTCGGAGAATTTCCATCATTTGCTTTTCTCGTTTGCCGAGGACGTACGTGTGATCTTGCTTATGATCGCCGACCGCCTCTGCCTCATGCGTATGGGAAAACAGATGCAAGAGGATGATCGTATCCGGCTGGCTACCGAGGCCTCTTATTTGTACGCTCCCCTCGCCCACCGATTGGGTTTATATACGATCAAGAGCGAGCTGGAAGACCTTTCCTTGAAATATACGGACAGGAAACAGTATGACTTCATCAAGCGGAAGCTGAATGAGACGAAACGCTCCCGCGACGCTTATATCGCCGAGTTCATCGCCCCGATCAAGCGGAAGCTGGCAGCGGCAGGATTCAAGTTCGATATCAAGGGACGTACCAAATCCATACATTCCATTAATAACAAGCTGAAAAAGCAGCAGGTGGAGTTCGAGGGTATCTACGATCTTTTCGCTATCCGGATCGTATTGGATACGCCGCTGGAGAAGGAACGCTCGGAATGCTGGCAAGTCTACTCCATCGTCACCGATATGTACCAGCCCAACCCGAAGCGTATGAAGGACTGGATCTCTATCCCGAAGAGCAATGGTTACGAGAGCTTGCACATCACGGTTATGGGGCCTCAAAATAAATGGGTAGAGGTGCAGATCCGTACGAGGCGAATGGATGAGATCGCCGAGCGAGGCCTAGCGGCGCATTGGAAATACAAGGGCGTGAAAGCAGAGAGCGGGCTAGACGAGTTCTTGAATACCGTACGTGCCGCCTTGGAGGCCAAGGAGAATAATCCGCTCGACTTGATGCAGGATTTCAAGATGGATCTATATAAGGATGAGATCTACGTCTTCACGCCTACCGGTGAGCTTATCAAGCTGGCCAAGGGAGCGACGGTCCTCGATTTCGCCTTTGCCATCCACACGAAGCTAGGAAGCAAATGCGTGTCGGCGAAAGTGAACGGTAAGAACGTTCCGATCAAATACACCTTGAACAACGGCGATAGCGTATCCGTCATCACGTCGCCCGCCCAAAGCCCGAAGCGGGATTGGCTGAACTTCGTCGTCACCTCCAAGGCCCGTGTGAAGATCAAGCAGGCCTTGAAGGAGGAGACCGTGAAGGCCGTGGAATTCGCCAAAGAGATGTTGCAGCGCCGCTTCAAGAACCGGAAGATCGACATGGACGAGCCGACCATGATGCGCTATATCAAGAAGAAAGGATTCAAGACCGTCACGGACTTCTACATCGAGATCGCCGAGGAACGCCTCGATCCCAACCAAGTAATCGACGAATATCTGGAGGCTTTCCGCAAGGAGACGGAGACGAACGAGCGCACCGAGGTGCGTAGCGCGGAGGAATTCGTGACGATGACTCCGGTGGAGGAGATATCGACGAACAAGGATGTCTTGGTGATCGACAAGAACCTGACGGGTATCGAATATAAACTCGCCAAATGCTGCAACCCGATTTATGGCGACGAGGTTTTCGGTTTCGTCTCCACGCAAGGTATCAAGATCCACCGTATGGATTGCCCGAACGCCCAAGAGATGTTCAGCCGCTTCGGTTACCGGATCATCCGTGCGAAATGGAGCGGCAAGGGAGACAATGGCTATACGGTTACGCTGCGGGTGATCGGACGGGACGATATAGCGATCGTCACCAACATCACCTCCGTGATCGGAAAAGAATCGAACGTCACGCTTCGCTCCTTAAACATCAACTCGGTAGACGGATTATTCCAAGGTAACTTTACCGTATTGGTAAGAGATACGACTGCGTTAAACTTGCTGACGAAAAAGATCAAGGCGGTAAACGGCGTGAAAGCGGTAGAGCGATTAAATTCTTAGACAGTGTACTGTGCACGAAGTACCGTAGTACTCTGTACGAAGTACTACAGTACCCTCTAGGAAGTACCGCAGTACTTCGTACAGGGGACTGTGCCAACTGTAAGACTGGGCCTTGTGACTATACCCGGATCACAGAATCGGCTTCAGCCCCATCTTCTCCGCACGTTGTATTAGGAACTGCCGGGCCGCCTCATACTCGTTCGGGATCACGCCGTCGAGGATGGCGTTCTTGATCGCCTCTTTCAGCACGCCGACAGGCTTGGAGGGAGCCAAGCCAAACGTCTCCATGATCTCCTCGCCGGATACCGGAGGCTGGAAGTTACGGACACGGTCTTTTTCCTCTATATCGGCCAGCTTCTCGCGCACCTTACGGAAATTGTTCAAGAAACGGCGAACCTTCTCCGGGTTCTTGCTCGTGATATCGGCCTCGCACAGTTTCATCAAATCGTCGATATCATCTCCCGCATCGAACAGCAGACGGCGGATCGCCGAATCCGTCACCTCATCGTCCGACAAGGCGATCGGACGCATATGCAGGCTTACCATCTTCTGCACGTACTTCATCTTCTCGTTCATCGGGAGTTTCATCTTCCTAAAAATACCGGGGATCATCCGCTCGCCGATAAAATTATGATTATGGAACGTCCATCCCAAGCGAGGGTCGAAACGCTTCGTGGCAGGCTTGGCGATATCGTGGAAGAGGGCGCTCCAACGCAGCCATAGATTATCGGAAGTCTTGCTCAAACGATCCAGCACCATCAAGGTATGGGCGAAATTATCCTTATGCCCGATCCCCTCCTTGGTCTCCACGCCTTTCAAGGCGCAAAGCTCGGGGAAAATCAATGGCAACAGTCCGCATTTATCCAGCAAGTCGAAACCAATAGAGGGCTTTGGCGAGAGGACGATCTTGTTCAACTCGTCCACGATACGCTCCTTGGAGATGATGGAGATACGCTCCCGGTTGCGGATGATGGCGTCGAAGGTATCGGGATCGATAAAGAAACCTAATTGAGTGGCGAAACGAACCGCGCGCATCATCCGGAGCGGATCATCGCTGAAAGTAACATCCGGGTCTAAAGGCGTACGGATCGTAAGCTCGTCCATATCCTCCAACCCGCCGAAGGGATCGACCAATTCTCCGTAACGCTCCTTATTCAGGCAAAGGGCTAAAGCGTTGATCGTGAAATCGCGGCGGTTCTGGTCATCCTCCAAAGTGCCATCTTCCACGACTGGCTTACGGCTGTCATGGCTGTAGGATTCTTTCCTTGCCCCCACGAATTCCAGCTCCAGATCGCCGGCTTTCACCTGCGCCGTCCCGAAATTCTTGAAGACGGAAAGATAAGCGCCACGCCCGATCTTCTTGGCCACTCGTTTGGCCAACTCGATACCGCTGCCTACCGCTACCACGTCTATATCCTTAGATGGGCGGTTCAAGAAAATATCCCGCACATATCCGCCTATTACATATACCTCAACACCTAGCTCTTCCGCCGCCTCCGATATCAAATGGAAAGGCTTCGCGGATATATGATTTACTATCTCTTCCTCGTTTATATACATATTTATGTATTCCAAATCCAATAAAGAGCGCAAAGATAATCAAATTTCATGTACTTTTGCGGTATCAAATACATTGAACGAGAAAGATATGAAAAAGTTAGCGATCTGTATAACGCTCATTGCCGCCATTTTAACGGGCTGTAACGGAGACGAGAAAGCGGCTCAGGCCCGTTTGGACAAGGCCCGGGCCATGTACGAGAATAACGAGTTTTTCGGGGCGAAGAACGAGATAGACAGTATCCGCGCCCTCTATCCCAAGGAAGTAAAGGTGCTGAAACAGGGATTAACGCTTATGCGCCAAGTAGAAGTAAAGGAGGCAGAGCGCAATATCGCTTTCTGCGACAGCTTGCTCCCTATCAAGCTGGAGGAAGTAGAGGTGTTGAAGAAAGGCTTCGCTTTCGAGAAGGATTCCGTTTACGAGGAAATCGGCAATTATATCTGGAGACAGCAGACGATCGAGCGCAACGTGCAACGTTGTTACGTACGTTGCGGCGTGAACGAGGAGGGCGAGATGTATCTGGCCAGCGTATATTACGGCGGACGCCCCATCGAGCATACGGGAATCAAGCTGAGCCTGAAAGACGGCCAATTCGCCGAGACCGCTTCCATCCCGTACGACGGCGGACTGAATTACCGCTTCAAGGATATGGGAAGCACCACGGAGGTAGTGACCTACAAGGGGGAGCACTGCGTCGATGCCGTCAAGTTCATCTACGATAACGAGAAAGAACGGATCAAGGTGGAATACACGGGAGGCAAGCCTTACATTATATATATGGCGGACGCCGACAAGAAAGCGATCGTCAGCACCTTCAACCTTGCCACCGTATTAAGCGATATCAAGAGCATGAACACCTTGAAAGAGAAATCGGAAAAGAAGATCGCTTATCTAAAGAATAAACTGGAGGAGTAGAATCCCTCCATACAAATGGCCTACCTATAAAAAAGCACCGGGACCCCTACCATACAGTAGGAATCCCGGCGTTAGTATACAGACTGATATCCACTATCAGTTATTCATCATTTAACGACGACCTTCTGGGCGGTCTCGCCATCAACGGAAACTACCACGATACCTTTCGATGCCGGCATCACGAAGTTATCTGAAGAAGCGATAGCGGAAGCGGTGGTCTGACCTAAGATGTTAGACAATGTAACCGTCTTGCCTGCCGCGTTCAAGACCGTAACGCTAGCCTCGCCAGCGATTACCGTGAAGCTGGCAACCTCTTCCAATTGTTCGTTGGAAACCGGAGTCGGAGCATTCTCGATCGTGAACGGAACGCCAACATTAGACATTACCACAACATTGTTTACCACACCTACATAAGGAGTCTTCAACTCGCCCGCAGCCACGGTGCGATTCAGCTCTTTCTGGTTCTCCAATAAGTAACCACCATCCTGAGTTGTCTTGAAGGCGAACAAAGCGTTGTTATCCAAAGACGGAACGATATTCGCTTTATCGCTGAAGCCTACACGGTAGTAAGTAGCGCCATTGCTAACGAATGTCTCGTTAGAATCCCGCAAGGATACCATATAGTAGCGAGGAGAAACAGCTTTGGTAGTTGTCTCCGGCGTATAGATCGATGTCGTGATGAAATACAACGGTTTACCAGCGATCACGGTATCGGCTTCTTGAACCCACAAAGAGAAGTTGTCAGTCTCATAAGTTGACTTCAAGATATCTTGGCCTTCGTTCTTCACTTCGGCGAAGAAATTCAGCGGATTCATCGTCAAGAACTTGCCATTCGTACCGAAACGTTTGTGAGAATCGTCGATAGAAGCGTACTCCGGAGCCTCTACAGCGACAAAGTCGAAGTAGTTAACCTTATCAGAAAGGATCAGGTTCGCCGTATTCACGTTCATAAAGACATATTGAGTGGTCGCGCCTACCCTTGTAGCCATCTGGTATTTGCCACCGGTCGTAGCCGTATTGAATACGAATTCCAACGGAGCGGTATAATCAGATAATTTCAACGGTCCGCCATTCTCGCTGGCAACCAAATCATTGCTGAAACGTTCTTTCAACATATAAGTCGCATGATACAAGGTATCACCTAAAGCACGGGCACCTAAACCATCCGTTACATTTTGTACGGAATCTTGGCTAACCACGATACGAAGAGCGGCTGCGTTCGCTGCGTCACCAGATTTAATCATCAATACGGAATCAGAAGTAAACGCATACAGATCGTCTACGCCCGGAGTACCGGAGATTAAGTTCAATACATAGCCATTATCGGCGAGTTCCTCCGCAGAGAAGTGACGAGTACCCAAGAACTTATCCTTTAAATCCACATTCGCTTGATATTCCACCGTAATAGAATCGGTGCTACCCCCAAATGTATAGGTATTGGCCATACCTTGAACGGCGAAGATCTCCTCGTTAGAGATAATAGTCGTATTCGTATTACGGTCTACAACCGAATACATTCCGTTGTTTTCCTTGATATACCATTGTCCCTTCGGTTGATAAATGGAAGGTTTGAAACCTGCCGCGGTTACCAACTTATCGGAAGCGGCACTCTTATCGTAAGCGACAGCGTATTGTCCGCCCTTATCGCCCTTGCTCGCGCTCTTCAAGAAGTATACGCCTGTACCTGTAGCGATCGTAGAAGGAGTTCCCTTCGTTACGGTAATGACAGGAGCGGCTCCTTGAGCAGGTTGAGTAGAGCCGGACTGCAAGTCAGATACGGTCAAGGCTTTTGTCTCGATCACGCTGGCATATACGACACGTACGTTCGGAACGGAGGTCATCGGACTTGCGTTCACGGTCGGAGCGGCAGCGGCATACATAGCCAAAGCGTCGTTCTTCAAGTTGATCGTGAAATAGAATTTCTGGAAATCAGCGTTACCCAGTGTATGCAAGCCACTAGCGTCATAGGTGGAGTCAGCCGTAAACTTAGCCCCATATACACCGGTAGCACCGGCTATCACATTCTTCAATGTATCGACACCTAAGTATTTTGCTTTACCATCACTAAATACTTGGTCACCTTGGATCTGCAAGGTCACATATTTAGCGTCGGCAATAGCGCCTGTAGCGGGAGCCGCCGTATTCTTCGCTATCAAGTTCTTACCCTCGAAGATATTTCCTTGATAATTTCCTCCAAACGTCAATTGAAAGACTTGGAAACCATCCCCCAGCTCACTTGCGCTCAAATACATAGCGTCGCTAGGAGCCTCTACGGTAAATTTCGTAGAAGAGGCAGAAGAACCTAAACTCAAGTCTGTCCCAACTACATCCAACGCCAAGATTTGATTGTTTCCGTAATAAGCCTGAATAGCGCTACCACCGGCAGCGTCAGAGAATGTCCACTGATTCACGCCCGATGTGATAACAGGCTTTGCCGTAGATGAAGCCGCAAACGACAAAACGGCCTGTGTCTTCTTGTTCTTGAATTGATACACAGGACCAGCAGGAGTCGTGCCCGCATTCGTGATTTGCCACAAGGCAGAATCAATAGCGGCTTTGGTAGCGTCTGACGCCAAAGTTTTAACAATTACTGAGTCGGCTTTCTCACCACTTAAAGACAAAACGGAAGAACCTGTCTTTAAATAATAATAGTTACCGGCTTTCCACTGAGCCTCCGGAACGGTCGTACTCGACTGAGCATTAGCCGAGAATACGCCCGCAACCATCAGGGCCGCAGCAATAAGAGTACATTTTTTGTCCATAATCAAATAGATTTTATTTATTAATCACAGTCTAAACAGGGGTTGTTTAGAAAAGGTTTTGAGGGGGTATGAGATTAACAATCGATTTAGCGTCTTATAACAAAAATCGTCCTATTCTCACGAACAGGACGACTATACTACTAAAAATGTAAACAGTGTATTTATATAGTAATATCATGAAACTATATATTTTGGAGAAAAACCGCTCCACCTTCACAGGCAAAACGGCTGGAAATCTAATCTACTCAATAAATATCTTCACAGGCTTACTCGAAATAAGCATGTTCTTTTACGACATGACCTCTGTCATCGAAATAAACCTTATATATCTTACCATTTCTGGAAAGTAATACTACCTTATACTTCACAAACGTGCTATTGTTTGACACCTCAACTGATTTCACCATACATCCCTCATAGGAAGTATTTACCGCATCACGCAATACTTGGGGCATATCAGTTACCTCGATCGGATAAAATTTATCCTGTGCCACTGTTTCCTTAGCGCTACCGACCATCCCGGCTTGCGCTTCTACATCAGGGGCAATAAATAAGCCACATAAAGCGACAATAACCCCGTAAACAATCTTTTTCATACCTTAAAAACCTAAATACCTAAACCTTTTTTCTCTTACATCATAAATTCGCAGTATAGGGTGCAATCTCCGTGCCAAAACTCACCCTAAAAAACGACAAGAGAATAATAAGTTGTAAATCCGACAATTAACCAAAAGCGAAGAATCAATCATTCGGTTGCCAAAGTGTGGAACAAACCGTGGAATGTGGAAAATTTCCCCACGAAAGTGTGGAATCTCTACACACTACTATAAAAAACGAGGCCCACCCTTAATCTATATAAGGATGAGCCTTAAATCATTCTACTTAAATATAATCAAATAAAAATACTAAAGTAATAAAATAAAGTTCCGTAATATCGTATACACTCTGTGTCTAATCTCTAATTTGCGATTCACAAAGATAAATCTTTTTGTTCAACCATCTATAAAATAACCGCACATCTAACGAAACTCAAAGATTTTTGAACAAAGAGATTCCTTTTAAGGACAAGTCATAGATTATCACGAACTTCAATCCTTCGCTTGGTGTACGGTAAGTTGCGGGAATGGGAAACCGATACCTACCTCATTGAAGGTCTCGTAGATATTCTTGTTAATATCGAAATACACGCCCCAATAGTCGGAACTGTTTACCCAAACACGTACCACCACGTTTACGCTGCTGTCCGCCAAGGCTGTCAAGGCGATAAACGGAGCGGCCGGCTCGGACAAGATGCGGGAATCCTTCGCTAATACAGACTCTATCACTTGCTTTACTTTCTCATAATCGCTGCCGTATTCCACGCCAAAGGTCCAGTCTACACGGCGAGTCGTCTGGTTACTGAAATTAGTCACAACGCCACTGCTCAAAGAGCCGTTCGGTATATAAATGACCTTATTATCAACCGTACCTAATACGGTATGGAACATCTGGACCTCTTTCACGGTACCGCCAACGCCCTGCGCCTCAATATAATCACCCACCTTATAAGGCTTGAAAAGAAGGATGATCAATCCACCGGCAAAGTTTGACAGGTTACCGCTCAATGCCATACCGACAGCGACACCGGCGGAAGCCAACAAGGCGGCAAACGACGTAGTTTGAACGCCTAACGCCCCTACGACTGAAATAATCAATAAAATGGTTAAACTGACATTCACCAAACTACCCACAAAAGTCTTGACAGAAGGATCGATATCCCGTTTGCTCAATATCTTCCGAACCAGTTTATTTAGTAAGTTTATAACCAATCGTCCCACCAAAAAGACAATAAGGGCTTTAATAATCGTAAAACCCAATTGGGAGCCATGCTCAACCAAGGATCTGATAGCTTCCTCTAATTTAAAACTCGCATCTACAGCTGCTAATAATACCATATCTCTTCTATGTTTAGTTAATTTATTAATTATATAACAATCTATCTTCCAAAAATATTATGAAATGTAGCAAAGGTATAAAGTTTTTTTAATCTGGTAAAACCATGAAATAATTGCGTAGCTTTGCATCAATCAAATAACACGTTAAATACGACAGCATGAAAATCCTTGCGATACTCGCCGCCCTTTTCCTTTCAATAGGCTATGGCCACGCTCAGACATACGAGAAGTTTGTCGAGAAAAGTTTTGACTTCTTGGACAAGAACGACTTAGTCTCCGCCGAAGAGAGCTTACGAGCCGCCATGCGCCTCGAACCGGGAAATCCCAACAACTACGCCTTGCTCATGAACCTCGGGACGATACAGCGCAGGCAAGGGAAACTGGAAGATGCCCTTCTCTCCTATACCGCCGCCCTAAGCCGTCATCCGAATAATGAGGCCATACTGGAAAATCGTGCCGGCTTATATACGGAAATGGGTGAGATCGAAAAAGCGATGAACGATTACAACGCCCTGCTAATCTTGAACCCCCATCATCAAGAGGCGTTATATTGCAGGGCGATGCTTCATTTGCAACATAAGAACTATCTGTTGGCCGAGCAGGATTTCGATAAGATATTAGAAGTAAACGAGAAATCCGTGAAAGGACGTCTGGGACACGCGATTCTCGAAAAGCTACGGGGGAATTACGATGAGAGCGAACGCATCTTTAATTACTTGATCAGCGAGATGCCCCGTGAATGGATCTTATACGAAGGCCGTGCCGATCTATACTTCATGATGGGCAAGAACGCCCGGGCTATGGCTGATATCAATCGTGTTTTCGTGGAAAGTACCCCGACAGCCGCTTTATATGTATTGCGAGGCAAAGTAAAACTCGCCCAATATGAGAAAGCATCGGCCGCCTTAGACTTCAAGAAAGCTGAGGATATGGGATATGATAAAACGACTATCGACGAGTTGATGAAGATGGCTCGTTAAGGCTGTTTTTATACGTATAGTGGCATCGGCTCACGTCACTACTTGCGTGAGCCGATGCCACTATACGTGTGAGCCTGCGCCACTACTGGTGCGAAATCGGCCTATTTATACTACTTTTCCGTGATATAATTGACAATCCAACTACCCACTTCTTTCGTTCCATATTTCGCTCCACCTTCCACTTGGATTTCCGGCGTACGGACATTCGCATCAAGGGAAGCGTCTACGGCTTCACGGATCAAGGCTCCCTCTTCTTTGAGGTCGAAATACTCGAATAACATCGCTACTGAAAGAATTTGCGCCAAGGGGTTCGCGATATTCAGCCCTTTCGCCTGCGGCCAAGAGCCATGAATCGGCTCGAAAACCGGTGTGCTCTCTCCGGTAGAAGCGGAAGGCAGCAAGCCCATAGAGCCGCTGATGCAAGAACCCTCGTCCGTCAAGATATCACCAAACGTATTCTCGGTTACCATTACATCGAAGAATTTCGGCTCTTGGATCATACGCATAGCGGCGTTGTCCACATACATATAGTCTGTCGTTACTTCCGGATAGCTAGGAGCCATCTCTTGAGCGATCTGGCGCCATAGACGGGAAGAGGCAAGTACGTTCGCCTTGTCAACAACCGTCAGGTGCTTATTCCGTTTCATCGCATACTCGAAGCCCACTTTCAAGATACGCTCGATTTCCGGGCGGGTATACATATTCGTATCGTATGCCTTATCGTTGTCTTGATATTTCTCACCGAAATACATACCACCGGTCAACTCACGGATACATAAGAAATCCGCGCCATCCACCAATTCGGCACGCAACGGCGATTTATGCAATAAGCATTTGAAGGTCTGCACCGGACGGATATTAGCGAACAGGCCCAACTTCTTACGCATCGCCAAAAGACCTTGTTCCGGGCGTACTTTCGCTGTCGGATCATTATCAAACTTAGGATCGCCCACGGCCGAAAAAAGAACAGCGTCGGCATCCTTACAAATCCGATAGGTCTCCTCCGGGAAAGGATCACCTACCTTATCGATCGCATCAGCGCCACAAAGGGCATACTCATAGTGAACCTCATGTCCAAATTTCTCACAAACGGCACTCATTACCTCCACGCCTTGCACGGAAATCTCTGGTCCGATCCCGTCTCCGGGAAGTACTGCTATATTCAGTTTCATCGTAAATGTTTGTTATTATTCTCTGTTAAAATGTACATACTTAGGCTCCGTGGGGAAATACGTGTCATCATCCCACAGGGTACTTGTAATCATCAAGTCGGCGCTATAACGGTTACAAGCGATAGGTACGTTATGAACACGGCACTGGCGAAGCAACATCTGGATGTCGGCCTCGTGCGGTTGCGGATTCAAGTCGTCTATCAAAAAGACCGCCAAATCGATCTCCTTACGGACAACCATAGCGGCAATCTCAGCATCGCCTCCCATCGGACCGGAATGCATGCAAGCAATATCCGCATTCACCCCTTTTTCCTCGAGAGCTTTACGAACCAAATTTCCGGTCGTACCCGTACAAACAATATGATGGTGAGACAAGAACTCAGCGTTATGTACCGCCCATTCTACCATTTCCGCCTTACGATTGTCGTGCGCTACAAGCGCGATAGTCAACTTTTTCATACCCTTTACCTTTTTAATTATTAATCCTCTATCTTGTTCAGCATCTTCAATGTCGCCTTGATCGCCGCCTCGGTCTGGTCAGCGTCCAGACCACGAGTCTTGAAATCGACCCCGGCATAATTCCAGCTGATGACCGTCTGCACGAACGCATCCGTACGTCCTCCCGGCGGGATGGATACCGAATAGTTCGTCAACATCGGGAACGGGCGGTTCAAACGGGAATAAATCCGGCGTAGGGCACGAACGAAAGCGTCGTACTGTCCATCACCGGAAGCCGATTCCTCGTAAGCCTCGCCATTGATCTCGATCTTTAAGGTAGCCACCGGTTTCAACCCTTGGGCCAAGGATAAGGAATAGTTCAAGATCCGTATTTTCTGATCCTCCAGCGCGTTATCATGATGAAGCACATCGCTGATAATATAAGGAAGATCCTCTGGGGTAACCATTTCTTTCTTATCGCCCAGCTCAATGATCCGCTCCGTAACCTTACGCATCGAGCCCTCATCCATGTCGATACCGAGCGCTTCCAGATTCTTGCGGATATTCGCTTTTCCGGAGGTCTTGCCCAAAGCGTACTCGCGAACCCGTCCGAAACGTTCAGGAAGCAAGTCGTTGCAATACAGGTTATTCTTGCTATCACCGTCTGCATGAACACCGGCGCACTGCGTAAACACATGCTCTCCGATAATCGGCTTATTGGGCGGGATATGCACCCCCGAATAGGTCTCGACCAAACGACTGGCCTTGTTTATCTTTTCCTCCCTCAAGTTCGTCTCCTCTCCCAACTGGTCCTTGATAACGGCAAGTACGCTGCTCAAGGGAGCGTTACCCGCACGCTCGCCCAAACCGTTCACGGTCGTATGGATTCCCTTGATACCCGCACGGATGGCGGAATATACATTCGCGACGGCAAGATCATAGTCGTTATGCGCATGGAAGTCAAACCGTAAATCAGGGTAACGGTCCACCATCATCTTGCAATACTCGTAGGTATTTCCGGGATTCAAGACTCCCAAGGTATCCGGGAGCATGAAACGGCGGATCGGAAATCCTTTCAACGCATCGATTACCAAGAATACGTAATCCGGGGAATGCTTGATACCGTTCGACCAGTCCTCCAAATAGATATTCACGTCAATCTTCCGTTTCGCCGCTTCCAATACGACCGTACGAATATCGTCAACGTGTTGCTCGGGAGTCTTTCGAAGCTGTTCGGTGACATGCTTATAAGAGCCCTTGCAAAGCAAGTTCACGACACGGCAACCTGCGGATTCAATCCAGTCGAGAGAGACCGTACCATCCACGAAACCCAAGACCTCCAATTTGTCTAGGTTTCCGGAACGGGCGGCCCAAGCGGCTACACGCTTCACGGCCTCAAACTCTCCGTCCGACACACGGGCGGAGGCGATCTCCACCCGGTTCACGCCTAAGTCGCTCAGCAGCACTTGCGCTATACTAAGCTTCTCGTGAGCGGCGAAGGAGACGCCCGAAGTTTGCTCCCCATCTCTGAGGGTTGTATCCATTATTTCTATCATAATCAGCGTGCTGCCTCGAAGGCTTCTATCTTTGATTTATTTGCCAGTAAATAGTCGATATCGTCCAATCCGTTGATCAGGCAATCCTTTTTATAGGCGTTGATCTCGAAATGCTCGCTTTTACCCGTGGCCTTGTTCGTGATCGTTTGCTCCGGTAGATTTACCTCGACCTCCGCTTTCGGGTCCTTGTAAATCGAATCGAACAATTCAGCGAGGAACTCTTCAGTCACAACAACCGGCAGCACGAAGTTGTTCAACTCGTTGTTTTTATGGATATCGGCGAAGAAACTGGAGACCACGACACGGAAACCGTAATCGGCGATCGCCCAAGCCGCATGCTCACGGCTGGAACCGGAACCGAAGTTCTTTCCCGCTACCAATATCTTTCCGCTATACGTAGGATCGTTCAAGACGAACGATTCGATCTTATTACCTTCCTTATCATATCGCCAATCCCGGAATAAGTTCTCGCCGAACCCTTCTTTGGTAGTCGCTTTCAAAAAGCGGGCTGGGATAATCTGGTCGGTATCCACGTTCTCTAAAGGAAGAGGCACGCAAGTGCTTGTGATTATATTGAATTTTGTTTTCATCTTATGCTACTTTATTAGATTCGTCTTTACATCAGTTCTCTCGGATCCGTGATCTTACCGGTCACAGCGGCGGCGGCGGCCACAAGCGGCCCCGCCAAGATGGTGCGAGCACCCGGTCCTTGGCGACCCTCGAAATTACGGTTGGAAGTGGAGACCGCGTATTTACCCGCCGGAACCTTATCCTCATTCATCGCCAGACAAGCGGAACATCCCGGTTGACGAAGGACGAAGCCGGCCTCGGCCAAAACCTTGTCGATCCCCTCGGCACGAATCTCCCGTTCTACCTGCCAACTGCCGGGAACCAGCCAAACCGTTACATCATCCGCTTTCTTCTTTCCTTTCACCAAAGAGGCGAAAGCACGGAAATCCTCGATACGGCCATTCGTACAGCTACCTAAAAAGACATAATCCACTTTCTTACCCAACATAGACTCGCCTGCCTTGAAGCCCATATAATCCAAAGACTTCTTATAAGAGATACGGCCTGCCTCGGGCACGCTTTCTAAGGAGGGAATATCTTTGCTGATACTCATACCCATGCCCGGGTTCGTACCGTACGTAACCATCGGGTCGATATCCTCGGCGTGAAAAACGATCTCCTTATCGAAGGTTGCGTCCGGATCACTATACAGCTGACGCCACTCGCTCACCTTCCGCTCCCATTCCTCGCCTCTTGGGGCGAACTCACGGTCTTTCAAATAATCGAAAGTAACATCGTCCGGAGCGATCATACCACCACGGGCACCCATCTCGATCGAAAGATTGCAGATCGTCAGACGTTCCTCCATGGTCGTATTACGGATCGCCTCGCCGGCGTACTCCACGAAATAACCCGTAGCACCACTGGTCGTCATCTTACTAATAATGTATAGGGCAAAGTCCTTCGCCGTAACGCCCGGTTTACGTACACCATCGATCGTGATACGCATCGTTTTCGGCTTACGCTGCATGATACATTGGGTAGCCAAGGTCATCTCCACCTCGCTCGTACCGATACCGAAGGCGATAGCACCCATGGCACCGTGCGTAGAAGTATGGGAGTCGCCACAAACGATCGTCATACCCGGCTGCGTCAAGCCTGTCTCCGGACCTACCACATGGATGATACCATTCTTCGGATGTTGAAGACCGTAATACGTCAAGCCGAAATACTTCGCGTTCTCTTCCAAGGTATCCACTTGATTCTTGGATATAGGGTCCTCGATAGGCTTATCTTGGTTCAATGTCGGGATATTGTGGTCCGGCATACAAGTGATTTGCGCGGGACGGAAGGGCTTCAATCCACGTGCACGTAATCCGGCGAAAGCCTGCGGGCTAGTCACCTCATGACAATACAGACGGTCGATATACAATTGTATGGTTCCGTCGGGCAACGTGTCCACCACGTGTTTGTCCCAGATTTTCTCAAATAATGTCTTGTTCATTGTCTTGTCTATTTTTAGTCTACTATAAACTTATTGATGGCGTCCACGAAAGCCTCCACCGAAGCGGCGATAATATCGGTATTCGCGGAGAACCCATAATAGGTAGCCCCATTATACTCTACCTGCATATGTACCTTACCCGTATCATCGCTACCTTTATTAATGGCTTGGATCAAGAATTCCTGAATCGTCATGTCATTATTGCTAATGGCTTTTTTCACCGCCTTGATACCCGCATCAACCGGACCGTTACCAGCCGCGGCCTCGTATTTTCTTACTCCCGACAAATTTAAACAAATACTTGCGACTGATTGTACTCCAACGCCACTAGTTACCTGTAAATATTCCAATTTAATACGGTGGGTGGCCGTACGATCCTTTCCGACCAACATCAAAACATCATCATCATTAATATCTTTCTTACGATCGGCCAGTTTCAAGAACTCATCATACACCTTGTCCAATTTCTCCTGCTCCAGATCCACACCTAAAACATGCAAGCGATGCTTCAACGCCGCACGACCGCTACGAGCAGTCAATACGATCGCGTTATCATCGATACCCACATCCTTCGGATCGATGATCTCGTAGGTTTGCGCATTCTTCAAAACGCCATCTTGGTGGATACCGGAGGAGTGAGCGAACGCGTTACGTCCGACAATAGCCTTATTCGGTTGTACCGGCATATTCATCAAGCTAGAAACCATACGGCTCGTACTATAGATCTTATTCGTCGTGATATTGGTGATGATATCACGTTCTTTATGGCTCTTGAAAACCATGGCGACTTCTTCCAATGACGTGTTACCCGCACGCTCACCGATACCGTTTACGGTTACCTCCACCTGACGGGCTCCGTTCAACACGCCTTGTACGGTATTCGCAGTAGCCATACCCAAGTCATTATGGCAATGAGTGGAAAGAATAGCGTTATGTACGCCATCCACATGTTCCATCAGATACTTAATCTTCGCCCCGTACTCATCCGGCAAGCAATATCCTGTCGTATCCGGGATATTCACTACGGTAGCCCCGGCCTTGATCACGGCCTCCACGACACGGGCCAGATATTCATTATCCGTACGCCCGGCATCCTCACAATAGAATTCTACGTCCTCCACATACTTTTTAGCGTATTTCGTGGCGGCGATCGCACGCTCTATAATCTCCTCTCTCGTGGAGTTAAACTTGTATTTGATATGAGAATCAGAAGTACCGATACCCGTATGAATACGTCCTCGCTTAGCGAATTTCAACGCCTCGGCTGCCACGTCGATATCTTTCTCCACCGCACGGGTCAAGGCACAGATGGTCGGCCAAGTCACGGCCTTTGAGATCTCAACCACACTCTTAAAATCCCCGGGACTGGAGACAGGGAAACCAGCCTCGATCACATCAACACCTAGCTGTTCCAACGCCTTAGCTACTTGAATCTTTTCCACTGTATTCAACTGGCATCCCGGAACCTGTTCACCATCACGTAAGGTGGTGTCGAAAATAAATAATCTGTCTGACATAATCTTATATTCTTTATTTACTAATATCCTATACTAACTAAAAAAGCCTCTCTCACAAGGAAGTGAGAAAGGCTCTTTCATCTATCGTAATGCTCGCAAAGCATACAGTCTCACTTCCTATCCCGTTCCCAGAGTAGAATAATGTTTAGAGAAATAATGAGACTATTTTGCAAGTTGCGTGTCATTGTTCTTGTCTTTATTGTTTTTGTTTCAACGTTGCAAAGATACGGCCTTTTTTGATACCACCAAATATAATTCGAAGTTTTTATCCATTATTTATTACAAACTATAAGCCAAACAACCATATGCCTTACGAAATAACACTGCCCATCGTTAGGTTGTTACGATGGACAGTATAAAATGTTTACAATGCCCATTGTAGTCATATTACGATGGGCATCGAGGATATCAATGAACTACGATCTTCTTCACGAACACCTCGCTGGCGGCCTCGCAACGAACAAAGTAGACTCCCGCATGGCTTACGGGTATCATCACCTCGCCCGCTACCGTTTCCTTATAAACGATAATACCGGCCACATCAATCACCGTCAGCGTAACCGACTTAGGCATATTCGCTAAAATAGAAAGATTCGCGGCATACAAAACAGCGTCTTCCTCAATGGATTCTACGCCAGTCGGCGTGTCCGGCCCTTCTGGATTCTCCGGATCAACCGGATCAACCGGAGTCACCGGATTCTCGGGATCCGTAGAGGAGGAAACAGAGGAAACAACCGTTACTTTCACCTGAGAACTCTGCGGCTTATAGTTCGGATCAGTCGGCGTGAAGATCACTTCTTTGTCGCCCCCGGCCGTCATCACGACTTCCGGATCATTCCAAGCGAACGTTCCGGCAACGATACCGGCGTGGCCACCTTGTAAGACAGACTCTGCCAACGCATGCCCGGACAAGATAGCGGATGCGGTAGGCCATACCACCTTTGCGTCAGCCTGCTCAATTGTGTATTCAAAGGTCTTCTCATACGCTTGATAGACATCATCCTCTAGACGGTATACACGGACGTAATACGTACCGGCATTTTTCAAGATAGCCGGTTGTGTACATGCTCGATCGAAGAAGAAGGTGATCTGGCACTGCTCGTTACCCTCACCCGTTACAGATACAGTCTGCGCCACACCATTGTAAGCGGAGATGTTTCTCGCCAAGGCGAAAGAGGCCTCGGGCTTGCCGACAAATTCGGGCGTGAGACCTGTCGCATCGGCAGTCACCTTGTATTCTCTCGGGTTCTCCATATTACCATCAGCCCACTTAGAGAATTTATACCCCGCAGCAGGCACGGCCTCCAATAGTACCGTTACCCCTTCGGGAACAGACACCACGCCATTCTCTGCCACATACGGCATACCGCCGTTGGTGATGCGTACATAGCCGTTTGGCTCTCCACCCGAACGCAAGACAGATGCACCAAAGTTCAATGGCTTCGCCGGTTTCGTTGAATGGTAATAAACCGTACCTTCGTAGTTCTTCTTAGCAGAAGTACTCTTAGGAGAAATCACATATTTTGTCACATCGGCATCAGGATAGGACGGGTCAATCTCTACTTCCACCTCATCCCTGCCTGGACGTGTCTTCAAGCCCTCGGCACCGTCAAGTACCTGTGTCACCGCAATTTTAGACTTCTTGATGACCAAGCCATCCTCATAGGTCTCGTTGAACTCTTTGTACAGGCCATCCTCATCACGATGCAACAAGACGGTATAATGATCCGCATCGATCGCCTTCTTGGTCACATTCTCTTCCGAGTCCTTATATAATACCTCGAACGAGAAGCCCGCATAGGTTTGGGAAGCGAAAGGCACGAAATTACGAGACACACCATTGTAGTAATATTCTTGGTAAGGCCACATGATATATTCCTTCTTGATCGCCACCCGATGATCGAATACGGCCGTTACTGTCAAATCGCCGGTCACAGTCAAGACCTCATTCTGGGCAACTTCCTTACCATTCGCCAAGATCGTAAGCAAGCGTGCTCCGTCTTGTCCCTCGACATCTAGGATACGTACCTCCGTGCCATACGGCTGCTCGCCTACCTTATCCAAGGTGATCTTGCCGGCGGCAGTCGTCTCACCCGGGTTGCTGCTCACGGCAGAAGCGGCCACCTTATACTTTTTCTCCGTGAAAGAGGCGGTTGCCGTGATATCACCATTCACGGTATACAGATCGTCCGTACCACCCGATACGTTCGACAAGGCCACGTTACCCTCCAACTGATACCCGGCGTCCGGAAGCGCGATCACCCGTACCTTCGAGTTTTTCCGCACGGTAGAGCCGGAAGCGATCGGCGATCCGTCTTCCTTATATAATAAGATAGAGCCGTGAGCCGTCTGCCGGATGTTGACAAGTGCCATCTCCACGGGTTTCGCCTCGAACGCAGCCCGGATCTCCAAGGCTTTCGTTAGCGTAACCTTATCCCCCTTGAGCGAGTCGCCATTTATAGTCAATTCCTTCAACTGAGCGTTCATGTCGGGAGTCGCGAGGATCTGCAAGACCGTCCCCTGCTGTAGGGAAACGCCGTTGGTCACCTCATTCCCTTCTGCCGTAACCGACAGGCTACCATTTCCTTCCACAGCGATTGACAACGTGTGCATAATCGGTGAGAAGTTGGCGGTGTAAGTCTTGTCTGTATCTACCATGACAGCGATAGAATCACCAGTGGTCAACGTCTCGCTCGAGCCTGTCACCGACCAACCGTCAAACTGATAGTTAGGCAGCGGGATCGCTTTCAAAGAGACAGTCTGTCCTTCTACATATTTATTATCCTCCGTCTTACCCAACACATTCACCACACCACCGGTAGACGCCACGGCGGTAATCGTATAAGTCTTGGTTACCGCTACCGGCACGGAAACCGATGCCGTAGCATAATAAGAGGAATTATCAGGATAAAAAGTAACAGAATATGCTTTTTCACCAGCCGGAACCACGATACTTCCATCCGTCCAAGCGAACTTACCGACTACGGTATAACCTTCATCCGTAACGCTACCGCCAGACAGCAAGGAAGCGGAAAGTAATTGTCCTTCCTTGATCGAGGTGGCCTCAGGCGCAATGATTCCACTCGTCGCAATCGCCTTCTTGCTGGTCAAACTCATGACATAGACCTTCTCGAAAGCGTTATAATCCTCATCACCCGCATAGGAGAGTTTTACATACAGAATGCCCTCTTTCGTGCGATCAGCGTCAGTAGCCGCTTCCGTACAAGCATCGTCCGTGTAGTAAGCGACCGTCAATTCCTTGCCTTCCGGTACGGTCGTATAGCTTAGCTCGGCGGGGTTTCCGTTCAGATCCGCCATCACCTTTTCCAAGCCCGATACGTTCACCACCAAATCTGCCTTCTCTTTATACGATTTCAAGGTAGCGGTCATATCCGGTACCGTTTGTCCCTCGGACTTCTTATTGGACAAGAGACCGTTCTTAGCCGTGAAAGTACCCATTTTAAAAGAAGCGGCCAATTCCACGGGAAGGTAAAGCAGGCCTCCCTCCGGGGTTTTCATTTCCGTGTTCTTCGGGCTATAGACTACGCAACGGTAGCTGCCATTCTCCTGTTTCCACGTAAGCGCATGGTCGATCGCGACATCGCCCAAAATAGGCGCACCATCCGGCAAGACCCCTTCCGGCAAGGTGAAATCCACTTGGAAAGAAGAGAAACCAAAGGAATTACCATACACGCCCAAGACAAGCGTGTCCTTGCTACCCGCGGCGTTCAAGTCCGTCTTCTTCAACATCCACTGGGCGGCGGTAGCCGTTCCCGCTGATAACAGCAGGAAGAGGGCTACGAATAATTGTTTTATATGATTTACGTTCATAACTTACTTAATGATTAAGATGTTAGTATTACTTGCCTTCACGCCTCGACCGGCTTTCGCTGTCAAGCGATAGTAGTAGACACCGGCCGGAAGCGTAAGCGCGGCGGTATGCCGGTTCTCGCCTACCTCGCCGGGCAGACCGTTCAATACTGCGGCCAAAGCTCCGTTGGCAGAGAATACATGGATCGTCACTGCGTCGGCCGGCTCAGCCAGTTGATAGCGGAAAGTCGTGCTGCCGCGGAACGGGTTCGGGTAGTTGGACACGGCATCCAAGCGCTCGATCGCCTCTATCGGGGCGTTGGAAGTCACGATCGCATCTCCCGCAGACTTCAAGCTATTCGCCTTCGCGTCGGAGAAGGACGCGCCCACCAAGGTAACGCCCGCCGGCATACGTAAGATACGGGTCTTGCCCGAAGGAATCGTCCGTCCGTCCAAGCTATAGCCGATCACACGCAACGTGTCGCCATTCCGGTGAGAGGCTTGCAAGAACTTGGCGGCCTCACCCACGAGCGGAAGTTCCTCGGTAGTGCCTACCAGTTCCAAGTAGATACCGGCTACCGGCACCTGGCTGGAGATGGTCAGGAAGTTGTCCGTATCCAGTTCCACCAACACGGGAGCCTCGGTCTCGGCACGTAGCATGCCGGCCTTGGTAACAGGCTGGTCGCGGATGATGTTGACGATACCGACCACATCGGCGATCTCTACATTATTATCATAGTTCACGTCCGCCTCGGCCCATCCGAAGTTTGTTATCATATTAGCCGAGTCTCTCAAGATGTAGCTTACGGTAGCCGTCACGTCTTGCACGTTCACCTGCTTGTCGAGGTTCGCATCACCGTCGCAAGTATAAACCCAAGCACGATACTGAACCGTCCAGCCGGGGAACAATGGGTTGGTTACATTACCGGCGATTTGATAATTCGGGGTCAAGTCCTCCGTAATCGTATAGCGGCTGTCGGTATGGTCGATCGTGTCATTGCCAAATACCCAAGTGAAGCGAGAGGCAGATGTTCCTACCATCTTTTGTGAGGAAAGATCGATTGTCTCCCCATAAGCCACGAAACCTCCCGGGCGAACCTCGCCTACCGGCAACCTGACAACACCGAAGGCGGCTTCCATTTGTCGCGGGTTCTCCACGTTGGTGAACTCCAAGCCCGAACCATCGGCATTGAAAGACATCAAGGCCGGGAAGTTCGCTAAGTCGATCCGGGTAGTGGACATAGGCAAGCCATATGCGGTTAATTGAGCGGCAAGGTCCGGAGTGCCGTTCTCTACCCCGTCAAGCATCGTCCAATTCAAGAACAGTTCCTTTAAGTTCTTGTTGTTAGACAAGTCGAGAGCCGTCAAGCCCGTATTGGATAAGTCCAAATACTCCAACGACGGATATTCGGATACGATCAAGGATTTCAAGGAATAGTTACCACCCAGCATCAAGGAACGCAATACCGTATTGTTCTTCGGCAAGAACAATTTTTCCACTCGATTGCCAGCCAACGACAGGACTTCCAATTTATCCAACGCCAAGAGATCTACCTCCTTTGCAAAGCTGTTGCCCATCTGATATAAATATAATTCCGTCAATCGGCGCGGGTTCTCCTTGTTCCAAACAGCTTGCGCATTTGATGAGTTCTCATTCGTCTGCCATGCGCCGCTGTTCCACCACTCGGTCAACGCCTTGTTGTTGGAAGCGTCCACGATACGGGCCAAGGTAACCACGTCGCTCTCAGCGAATACTTGCGGTACGGAGGTCTCGACGTGGATGTATGAGGTCTCGACCTGCCAGCCATTTCTGTAATTAATCTCCGTGATCTCACAGAACTTCGTGTTCATCATCTTGCAATAATAATTGCCATATCCTTCCTCCTTGCTATCCAGCACGAATACGCCCGGACGACCCGGTACCGGCTTCAAAGCCTCTTTCTCTTCTATACCGTACTTGCCGTTCACCCAAAGGAATACGGTCTCCACGCCATCGATCACGGCCTCGGATGAAAGGTCGATCGTATCGCCGTTCATGAATAAATCAGGATCATGCGGATGAGAGGGAGAGGTAAGCTGATAACGACTCAATCCATTATACCGAACATTCTGCCGGTAATTCTTCAAGGTGGAATACCTCAAGCCGGAACGGTTATCATAACCAACCTCCAACCTTGTCAAATTCGGATATTGAGCCATATCCAAGCTCTCCACATTACTTGGCACGCCTAATGTAAGTAAATGCCTCGCCTCCTCAGAGGAAGGAAGGGCATACTCCGTACTTTGTAAATACAAATGACGGATGTTAGCGGGTAAGTTCTTCAAAAGATCGGAGAACTGGTCTGTATGCGGCAAGGCTAAGTATTCCAATCGTGTAGCGTTATCAAAGCCTTGTACCTTCAAGTTCGGACAATACTCGATCTCCAACCGGTTCAATTGCTTGAAAGAAGAGATATCCAGAGAGGCAAGCGGCGAGTGCTCCAAATAAAGCTCCGTCAACTTTGTACAACCGCTCAAATTGACCGTACTCAGCTTCGTGTTCTGATAGCTACCCTCGCCAATAGAGTTTGTACCAAAGCGGAAATATTGCAGATCAGGGCAATTGGAAAGATCCAAAGATGCCAGATTCTTACTGTATACGTGCAAATGCTCCAGTTTCGTATTCTTCGATAGATCCAGTTTCTCGATATTCATGAAACGCTCGCACTCGAAATACTTCAATTCAGTAAAGGCGCTTAAATCGAGGGAAGAGATCATATCTTTTGAACCCCAATCTAACTGTATACGCAGATGCGTCAAGCGGCCAAGCTCCTCCGCGCTCCAATCCGTACAAACCGCATCCCCATACGTATTCCAATTCTCATGTTCCCAGCCTTTGCTGTCCACGAACTCTTGCAACTGGGTGACGTTCGGATTGTCGGCGGCCAGTTTCTTCAAGGCGGCGATGTCAACCGGAGAGTAATTATCCGAACCTCGGGCTACCTTGATCTCGGGAGTTTCCATTCGCCAAGAGCCACGTTTCGCATTAGTTATCTCACATTCATAATACTCTCCCGGAGTTCCTTTGAAGATAAAGACCCCTTCCTTTCCTACTACAGCTTCCATTTCTACCTCTGTACGGCTATAAGAAGGATCCCGCACCATACGAAACCATCGGTACGTAGATTTCACACCATCTACCTCGGCATACTCAGAAAGATCTATTTCCGTACCGGAGGTGGCGTATGAATTATAATCGTCTACCGGAGTACCGGCCACGACCCGTGTATAGCCAGTCGCCCTAAAGTTCTCGGGCAATGGATTCGGGAATTTCACCGTGAACCATGTGAGGGAATCATTGTTATACAAAGACAAAGACATCAATTTCGTCAGCGCAGATACATCCAAAGACTTCAATCGAGTACCATTCAAAGAGACGCTTTCCAGCCCGGTCAAAGCCGACAAGTCCAAGGAAGAAACAGTATGTGTCCTATAATCCTCAATAAAGAAACTACTCACTTGAGCAGGAAGTTCCGTATTCCAACGACCCCCCACATTATAGCCATCACCCGGCATCCGATCCTTCAGATACTCCTTGTTAGCGATGAAGTTCTGCAAGTCATTGTTCAAAGGATTGGCCTCTGCGATCGCTTTCAAGGCGGCGATATCCTCCGATGAATATTCCATCGGGATGCTATAAGCAGCCCATTCAGCATAGTCCACGTTGTTGCCATTCGCATCAAAGATTTGTATAGAATAACTTCCAGAACACGCTTCTACCGCACGAACTGTCAAGGTATACTGCATAGCGGAGAAAGAGGGAACACTTAATACATAGCAATAGTCAGACTCTTGCTGCAAGTCTTTTCCAGAAAGGCTCAGCCCATAGGTACTATCAAATCTAATTTTAATCAGAGCAGGCCGTCCTTCCAAAAAACCAGCCTTCGAAACATTAAATGAAAGCGGAATATTCGTATTCAACTCGCCTGATATACGCTCTAACCTATCAATAGTTGGACAATCCTTAGAATCCATATACCGCACTGTACGCAAAATGGTAGCCAAAGGTTCGGTTGACATGTCCTTCGAAGCGTAAATGCTTACGGTATAATCCACATCACACACCTTCGAACTTCTTAGCCTCACATTAATATTATTAGGGACTATTGTATCATTTGGTACCCAGCATCCACCGTCCGACAACTCAGGCCAGACCACCGAACCATTCGCCCATGAACCGAGCTTTATCCCGTTAATATTCTCCTTGTCCGTCAATTGTATCCGGACAGCCATACTATCATTAAAGCCAGCCATATTAAAAGCAAAGGACGACTCGGTTTCTTCCCCCGAATTAATAAATCTATAGGAAACAGGATCAGGAGTACTAGTAAACCGTACCACCTCCTCCGCCTGGCTATGCGGAGCCACCGGAACCATCACCGCAGGATCCGCCGACCCCATCACACCTGGTGCCACGCCATACCCCGGCAGGGCGGCACACAGACCCAAGGCCGCCGCCACTAGCGACCGCCTCAAACTGAATCTCCGTAAAGATGTTCTCATAAACAATATAATTTTAGAAATAAAACGAATTCTCTCAATAATGTACATCGACCCCCCTCCGGCGAGGGGGGTACCGATACATAATCAGGTTACGATATTCTCGTCAAGCACATCCACCTAGAGGTGTACTCCGGCGGGAACACGCCGCACAAACGCCCGGGATCAGACCTCGTCCGGGCTCTCCGAGTCTCCACCGCCCTGCTCCGGATCGGTGGTCTTCGCATTGGCCGGCAACTCCATCCAGAAGATGTTGTCGCTGATCAAGGAGCGTACCATGTTCCGTCCGCTACCACTCCTGCGAGCCTCGGGGATGAAGCGCACGCGCACGCCGGTAATCTGGGAGGCGTTCACGTCCTTCTCCTCCTTCACGCCCTGCTTGGAGGCGTTGGCGGTGTAGTAGAACGTACCCAACCCGTCGATCTTCACCGTACGACCTTGCGCCATGTAGTCCGCCAGTACCCCCGCCATGTCTTTCAACACGGCGTAGGTGTCGGCACGGCTCACGGTGGAGATCCGCGACAGGCGGTCGGCGATCTCGTCCGTGGTGACCGGTTTGCCAGCCGTTACAGACATGGGATACCAAAGCCCGTTGACCTTTTGCTGATACTTCTTATAAAATGCCATAATGTCATTTTTACAGTTTACGGCAGCTCATGGGGAGAGACAAAAATGAGGGCCGCCACCGAACGTGGTCGGAGTCGTC